>Ga0082335_1000251_pt1 | contig 141235 bp, 135 predicted proteins | sample Subgrocontami58m_FD_72375 | JGI IMG/M metagenome (GOLD analysis project Ga0082335, IMG submission 72375) | Subsurface groundwater microbial communities from S. Glens Falls, New York, USA - GMW37 contaminated, 5.8 m (SPADES assembly) (version 2) ...
CGGCCCGACGCGGGGACAGCCCGCCCCCCGCCAACTCCGCAGGAACATCAACACGACGAGCACGACGAGCGCCGAGGCGATGACAAGCGTCAGCTGCACCTCGAAAATCGAGGCGCGGATCGTTACGGTGCGGTCGTTGACGATCTCCAGAGACATGCCGGCGGGAAGCGCCCGCTGAATCTGCGGCAGTTCGCTCTTGACCAGCTCGACCGTGTTGACGATGTTGGCGCCGGGCTGGCGCAACACGTCGAGAACCACCGTCTGCTCGCCATTGTGCCAGCCGCCGACGCGCGCGTTCTCCAGTCCGTCGATGACCTGCGCCACGTCGCGAAGCATCACCGGCGCGCCGTTGCGCCAGGCGACGATGATGTCGTTGTATTGACTCGCGTGCAGAATCTGGTCGTTGGCGTCCAGCATGTATGACTGTCGCCTGCCGTCAAGCGAGCCCTTGGCGCCGGCGATGTTTGCCGCGGCGATGGCGAGGCGCAAATCCTCCATGCCGATGCGATTGGCCGCCAGGCGCGCAAGATCGGCCTGAATGCGCACGGCCGGCCGGACGCCGCCCTGCACCGACACGCGGCCGACTCCGGAGACCTGCGAGAGTTGCGGCGCGATCAGCGTATCGGCGCGATCGCTCAAATCCCGCAGGGTGGCGGTCTTTGAACGCAGCGTCAGCGTCAAGATTGGCGTGTCGGCGGGATTAACCTTGGCGTAAACGGGCGGATAAGGGAGATTGCGCGGCAGCGTCGAGGCGGCGGCGTTGATCGCCGCCTGAACGTCTTGCGCGGCCGCGTCGATGTTGCGGTCGAGATCGAATTGCAGCGTGATCTGCGAAAGCCCGAAAGAGCTCTGCGACGACATGCTGGTCAGCGACGGGATCTGGCCGAACTGCCGTTCGAGCGACGCCGTCACCAGCGACGCGATCGTATCGGGATTGCCGCCGGGGAGCTGCGTCGTCACCTGTATGGTCGGAAAATCGACCTGGGGAAGCGGCGAGACGGGAAGTCGCAAATACCCCATCATGCCAAACAGCAGCACGGCGAACGCCAAGAGCGACGTCGCCACCGGCCGGTGGATGAAGGGCGCAGATACGTTCATCTTTGCGTTCGATTGCCTCGCGCGCGTCGGGTCGGCGCTCCGCGCGCCGCGTTTGAACGCTCGTCTTCGCCGCTGGCGCCGACATCTTCGGCGCTTGCAGCCGAAGGCGCATTCATGATCTGAATTTTTGCGCCGTCCGTCAGCCGGGAGAAGCCGCTTGTGATGACGACCTCGCCGGGCTGAAGCCCCGAAGAGATGACGGCGATTTTCTCATCCTGGCGACCCGTCGTCACCTCGCGCATCGTCGCGATATCGTCAGGGCCCGCCACATAGACGAAAGCCCCGTTCGGCCCACGCTGCACCGCTGGACTCGGGGTCACGATAACATTCTTCAGCGTGTCGAGCATCAGACGCACATTGACGAATTGGCCAGGCCAGAGCGACAGCGTTTGATTGGCGAAGGTGGCTTTGATACGCACCGTTCCCGTCTGCTGGTCGATCTGGTTATCGATGACGCTGAGCTCTCCGGTTTCGATCGGCGTCGCATTGTCCGGACCGAGCGCCGAGACCTTGGCCCTTCCCTGAGCCTGCGCCTTCTGCACCGCGGGCAGCGCCTGCTGAGGCAGGGTGAATACGACATAGATCGGCTTCAGTTGCGTGATGACGACGATGCCGGTCTGATCCGAGGCATGCAGAATATTGCCGACGTCGACGAGGCGGATGCCGGCGCGCCCGTCGATCGGCGAGCGGATCGTCGCATAGTCGAGCGTCGTCTTGGCGTTGTCGATCGCCGCCTTGTCGGCCCGCACCAGCGCTTCGAGCTGAGCGACGGTCGCCTTCTGGGTGGCGTGCTGCTGCTTGGACGCAAAATTGCCGACGACAAGCCTTTCATAGCGGGCGAGATCGACGCGGGCGTTGGCGAGATTGGCCTCGTCCTGCGCCTTCTTGGCGACCGCCTGATCATATTGCGCCTGATAGAGCGCCGGATCGATTTCGGCCAATATGTCGCCCTTGCGGACGTCCTGTCCCTCGGTGAAGGTGAGGCGCAGCAGCCGCCCGTCGACCTGCGTGCGGATGGTCACCGTGTTGAGCGCTTGCACGGTGCCGACGGCGTCAATGGTCACGGGAACGTCGTCGAGACGCGTCTTCGCAGCCGTCACCGTAACGATAAGGTCGCCACGCGGACCGCCGGAACGCGCCGCGCCGGGACCCTGGTCCCTGGCGCCGAATCCGGGAATCTTTCCGGCCTGATACGCCCAGCCCAGGGCGACGGCGAGCGCGAGCGCGCCGATCGCGAGCAGCGCCTTTCGGCTGACGCGGGTCATGGCCATGGTCCCCTATCGGCTTCATAGGCCGCGTTGGAGCGGGCGATCTCGATTTCGCGGGTCGTCGGCCCCCAGCCGCCGCCAAGCGCTTGATAGAGGCTCGTCGCCGCCTGAAAATGAGAGAGCCGCGTGATAGCGAGCTGTTCCTGCGTCTGGAAATAACTCGTTTGCGTCTGCGCCAGCGTCACGATGTCGATTGTCCCTTCCCGCAGAGTCATTTCCGCCGCCTCCAATGCGCGGCGGGCGGCCGTCACCGCGACGCTCAGGAACTTCATCTGGCGGTCCGTCTCGCGTATTGCAATCAGCGCGTTCTCGGTATCGGACAACGCCGTCAGAATTTGCTTGCGGTAAAGCGCCGCGAGTTCCGAGTAGCGGCCTTTCTGCAGGTCATATTGCCCCTGCAGATTCCATCCGTCGAACACCGGCTGCGTGATCGTCCCGGCGAGCTGTATGGCGATGGCGTCCGGCCGCAAAAGCAGCGTCGAGAGCAGCGCGCTCTGGAAGCCATAGAGGCTGGTCAAGGTTAGAGACGGGAAAAAGGCGGCCCGCGCCTGCAACACTGAAAATTCCTGCGACGCGAGTCGCGCTTCCGCCTCGGCCACGTCGGGGCGGCGTAGCAGCACTTCCGACGGCAGACCCGGCGCAATCCGAGGAAAGCTCAACCGAGTCAGCGAACCGCCCCTGATGGTCATGCTTTCGGGCGTCTGCCCCAGCAGCACCGCAAGATTATTGCGGGTCTGGCGCAGGGTCTGTTCGAGCGGCGGAATGGTCGCCTGTTGCTGGGCAAGGATGGTTAGCTGTTGCGACGTGTCGAGCACGGTCGCCACGCCCACTTCGAGCCTTGCGTTGATGGCGTCCATGACCTGCTGGGCGATCGTGACGTTCTGGCGGGCGATGCGCAGACGATCCTGGGCCGTGAGCACCTGGAAATAGGCGTTCAGCACGGCGGCGACAGTCGAGATTTCGACGACGTCGCGGTCGAAGCGCGAGACGTTGGCGAGGATGCGCCCGGCCATGGACGCGTCCTCGTTCTTGCCCCAGAAGTCCACTTCATAGCTCGCGGTCAGGCCGAGCTGGAAAAAGCCGAAATTGCGCGCGCGGAACCCGGAGCTCGAGGTAGAGGTAGAGGTCGAACTCGAACTCGTCGAGGTGGACGGATTAAATCCGGAACTCGCGGAGCCGACGTTGATCGTCGTGCCGGGAGTCCGCGTCGTGCGGGCGATATCCGTCATGGAGACCGACGGCCATTGCGCGGCGCTTGAAATGCGCGCCTGAGCGTCGGCTTGGGTGATGCGGGCGATCGCCGCCGCGAGATCGAGGTTGTCGTCGAGCGCGCGCTCCACGAGCCCGGTCAGCTCCTTCGAGCCGAATTTGACGGCAAAATCCCGTCCCCCGGAAATCGGTGGCGCCGGATGCGGCTTCGCCTCTATGAACCGCGCCGGCGGCGGCGCCGACAGATCGGGCTTGTCCCATTCCAGATCGCAGCCGGCGAGCGCCGCCGCGAGCGTCGCGGCGGCCGCCAGCGCTGGTCGAAAAGAGCGAGACAGAGCGGGCGCGGTCAAGTAGCAGACGTCTCCAGAGGGAACCGCGGGAACGGCCGCGAGCGTCCTCTTCCTTAAGCGCCGGCGAAGCCGCCGGGAAGGTCCGTCGCTCGTCTCTGCAACTCGCGAACTCGCTGTCGCTCGACCGAAGACCTGACGAGCGACGAGTTGCGGGCCTCTAAACGGCGGCGGGGAGGCGCGCGATGGCCGTCAACGCGCGAAAAGCTGTGAGTTCTAAGCTCGCGCGGCGCGCCGCGACGGTCAAGTTACCTATCGGTAAGGACCGTCCCCGCCGCGCGCTGGAGCGCGCCGTTATTCCGTTTGGGCTGGCGGGGCTGTCGTCTTGCCTTTCGCCGGTTTTGTCGCCTTGGCTGCAGGCTTCGCCGTCTCCTTGGCCGCTGGTTCGTGGGCCGCGGGTTTCGCCGCAGCAGGCTCTTTCGCGTCCGGCGCGGCGGGCGCGGCCGTTTTGGCGGCAGGCTCGTGTCCAGCAGGTTTTGCGTCGGCCGCCGGCTTGGTCGGTCCGGAAACTTTCGTCCAGGTCTCGCTTTGGCAGAGGAAGGCGACGAGGCAGCCGGTCATCGTCAGCGACGTCGGCGAATCAAGCGCGATCTTGCCGATGTAGGTCTTGCCGCTCTCGGGATCATTGATCTCGCCCTCCCAGTGGTTGGGCGTTGTTTTGGCGGCGTCGCGCAAGACCTGCGGGGCCGGCGAGCCATCTGGCATCGCCTCGATCCCCTTGGCGCAAAGCTTGCCCGAGCAGTCGTAGAATTCCAGCTTGTCGTTCGGATGTCCTTCGCGAACCCAGACGCCGTAAACGGCGTCGACGGCGTACGCCGCCGTGGGGGCGCAGAGGGCGGTCGCCATCGCGATGCGTAGAAGTGCTTTTCTCATGACGCCGGACCTCTGTTCGGTTGCGATGAAGATGATTCGCTCAAAGTAGCGAACGGCGGAACGCCGACTCCGTCAAGCCTCCCCCGCGTCCGTTGCTGGCGCGCGCGGCGGGCCAAGAAACGCCGGCACGATAATGAAGGCGGCGAGCAATGTGAAGAACAGCGCAATGGCGAGAAGTTGGCCCATGCTCGCCGTTCCGGGATGGCTCGACAGGATCAAGCTGCCAAAAGCGGTGCCCGTCGTCAGAGAACTGAAAAAGATGGCGCGAGTCAGGCTCGACGCCAACATGTCGACGACGCCCTTTCGCCAAGCGATCACATAATAGATGTGGAAGGCGACGCCGACGCCGAACATCAGCGGCAGCGCAATGATGTTGGCGAAATTGAGCGACATGCCGAGCAAGTCTGCGGCCTGAAGGCTCATGATGCCGGCGAGCACAAGCGGGCCCAGCGTCAAGGCGACGTCGAGCGGATTGCGCAGCGCCACCGCCAAGATGATGAAGATCGCGATAAAGGCGTAGAGTCCAGCTTCGAGAAACGCGCGCGTAATGGTTTTTTGCGCTTCCGACACAATCACCGGCGGACCGCTCGCGTCCGGCGCGATTGCTTGCATCGCTTGGGCGAATTCGGTCATGACGATACGGTCGTTGCTGTCGCCTTTGGGCGTCACTTCGACGCGCACCAGGCCGGTGTTGGAAATCCAGTCGCGACGCAAATCCTCGGGCAGCGTGTCGATCGTCACGCGCTGCGCTTGCAGCGCCTGACGGATTTCGCCGAGCATCTTGTCGAAGCCGCCGAACACCGCCTGACGCGCCGTGGCGCGCGTCTCCGGGCTCGCCTTGGCGAGAGCGTCGAGGTCGTTGGCGAAGCGCGTCACCGCGGGGATGGGCTTCTTCGCCGTCGCGCGGCGCAGCGCCTTGGCGGCGTTCGTCAGCGTCTTGACGGTCTCGGCGTCGCTTGGCGGCGATTTCATCTTGGGATTCAGCACGCCGCGCAATTGCGAAACCGCCATGTCGACGAGGGCGAGCTTGTCGTCCTGATCCTTGGGGACCAAGGAGTCGATCGAGTCGACGTGATCGACCTCAGGCAGCGCCTCGATCTTCTTTTCCAGTTCGCGGGCGGCTTCGAGCGACGGCGCGAGCACCTCGATCTTGTTCGGCGCCGTCTTGGGGTCCTTGGAGAGATCGAGAAAAGTCGCGACCGATTCGACCTTCTGATCGCGCAGATTCATCGGATTGGAGTCGAAGGTCAGATGCATCAGCGCCGGCATGCCGGCGAGCACGACGATCGCCGTGGCGATCAGCACGAAGGCTCGGTGATGCGCGATCCAGTGGTCCACGGCGGCGAGCGAGGTGGTCGCGATCGGCACATGCTCCGCGCGCGGGCGCAGCAATTTGATCGCCGCCGGCAGGAACGTGAGAGTCGCGATGTAGGCGACAATCATGCCGACGCCCGCAATGAGTCCGAGTTCGGACACGCCGCTGAACGACGTCGGCAGAAAGCAGAAAAAGCCCGCGAGCAGCGACACCGCAGCGAGCGTGAGCGAGCTGCCGATGCCCCGGGTCGCGGAAAGCAGAGAGCGTTCGAGATCGTCGTCGTTGTGCCGTTCTTCGCGATAGCGGGTCGCGAACTGAATGCCGAAGTCGACTCCAAGCCCGATGAACAGCGCGGCGAAGGCGACCGAGATCAGGTTGAAGCGGCCGATCATCAAGATCCCGAGTCCCGACGTGATGGCGAGACCTGCGAGCAGGGTGACGAGGACCGCGAGAATGAGCTTTGGCGAACGCAGCGCGGCGAACAGAATGAGCGTCACCACGGCGAGCGTGCCAGTGGTGTTGAGAGTCATGTTTTCCGAGATGGTGGCGAATTCGTCGTCCGCGAGCGGCACCTGACCCGTCAAGCGCAGCTTGACTCCGTGTTCTTCGTCGAGATGCAGGTCAGCCGCCGTCTTTCGCACCAGCTGTATCGCGTCGGCGCCCGGCTGAAGGTCGGAATAGTCGACGACCGGCTTGGCGATTACGATGCGTCGCTTGTCCATTTCAGGCGCGGCGGGCGCGCTTCCGCCCGACGCCAGCAGCTTGCCCCAGTCGACCTCCGCCTGTTTCCCAGCGAGCGCCTGTTCGATCCCGGCGGAAAACTCCTCGACGCCGCCGATGTACAGTTTCATGGCGCGTTCGCTGCCGGAGGCGGACTTGAAGTTGCCGACGAGCACGCTCGACAGGCCGCGCAAACTTGGATCTTCGGCGAGCGGTTCGAGCACGTCGCGCTGGCCGATCATCACGCCGACATGTTTTTCGATGTCGGCGACCGGCAGGAACAGCAGGCCGTTCTTGCGGAAATATTCGTGCTCGTCCGGGCGCCATACGCGCGACAGGAGGGGCTTGTCCTGCAGGGCCGCGTTGAGACGTTTCGCGGCGTCGTCGGCCTCTTCGCTGGTCTTGCCGTCGATGACGATGACGATGACGTCGAGGAGGTCCGGGAAGGCTTTGTAGAGCGCCGCTTCATTCTTGCGCCAGGGGATATCTGGCGAGAAGAGATTTCCGGTCTCCGTATCGATGGCGAACCGCTCGGCGGTGACATATACGCCCCCCGCCGTCAGACAGAGAGTGAGCAAAACCACTGTCCAAGGCCAGCGGAGGCAAAAGGCGACCAGCTTTTCAAGCATTCCGTTTATCCCGCCTTCTGGCGTAAGACCTCATATGAGCGGGAACCGGCGCTCCTGGGTCGGGTTCCTCTATACAAGCGCGCTGCGCGACCACCAAGGCGGCTTACGCCGAAACCTTAATGGCGACGCCGTGCGCCAATTTAACGCCACCTCGTCACAAATACGTCAGCCACCAGAGATCGCGGCGTCGGCGCTTCACCTCCGCAAACCAGCGACACAGCGGGTACAGCGCCAATACAATCAATATCCACGCGACGTAAGCGCCCGCGAGTCCCGCGCCGAATTCCGGCGGCGGGCCCCCGCTCTTCGCCCAGGCTGCGACGTCCTGCAGGGAATAGCCGCGCGCCAAGGTGAGCGCCAGCGCCGCGAAGGCGCCGACGTAAAGATGCAGGACATAAAAGAACAACGGGGTGCGGCCGAAGACCGTCAGCGCCTCGCCGATCTTTTCGCCGGCGCGCGCCAACGCTGGCAGCGTCAACGTCGCGCCGCCGAGCGTTACCAGAAGATAGAGAAGCGAGGGCGGATATTTGGTGACGTTGAGAAAGGAGAGCAGGGTGAAAACCGAGTCACGCTGCACGCTCCAGGGATGCGGGTCGCCGTAGAGATTGGAGAATCGCAGCACGACGAAAAGCGCCAGCGCCGCGCCGCCAGCAAGATAAAGCGTGCGGTCGCGCAGTATCGCCGGCTTGAGGAATAGCGGCCCGATTCCGTACCCCAGCGCGCCGACGCCGATCCAGGGAAGCGCCGGATAGAGGACGCCGCCCGGCGCACCGAAGGGCAGTTTGCCGGGTTCGTGCAGCAGAGACCACCACGGTCCGAACGCGCCGAGGTCGGCGGCGTGAATCCCATCGAGAAGGTTATGGCCGAAGATGATCGCGACGCCGACGAGCAGCACGGTTCGCGGCGACAGGCGCGAGAGGGCGGCGAGGGCCACGAGGCTGCAGCCGATCGCCCAAAGCGTCGCCAGTTCGATCCGGCCCCAGCCCATGCTCCAGATCGGGCTGATGACGGCGACTTCGAGCAGGATGAGCCACAGGCCGCGCGCGGCGAGAAATTTCGAAAGCGCCGCAGGGTCTTTCACCTTCACGCCATAGAGATAGGCGCTCACTCCGGCGAGAACGGTGAAGGTCGGCGCGCAGAAATGCGTGATGAAGCGCGTGAAGAACAGAAAAGGATAGGTGTGATCGAGATCGGTCGGCGAGAAGCGCATGACGTCCGCGTCGAAGAAGTCGCGCATATGGTCGAGCGCCATGAGGACCATGACGAGGCCGCGCAGCCGGTCGATCTCCGGCAGCCGATGCTCGTCATAGAGCGGGTTTTGCGTTCCGCCTATCCGAGCTTGGCGAGGCCCGGAAACAGCTCCAGTAGCCAATAGGACATCTCCTGCACGCCGCCTGTGAGAAAGGCGACGCCGGTAAAGACGAGCAGCACGCCGACGATTTTTTCGACTTTGCCGAAATGCCGGCGGAAACGCGCGACGAAAGCGAGGAAGCGGCCGAGCGCCAAGGCGGCCAAGATGAAAGGCAGACCGAGGCCGAGCGAATAGGTTGCGAGCAGTGTGGCGCCGAGCGCCACGGTCTCCTGCGTCCCGGCGACGGCGAGGATCGCGGCGAGGATGGGCCCGATGCAGGGCGTCCAGCCGAAGGCGAACGCGAGGCCCATGACATAGGAGCCGAAAAGCCCTATCGGCTTCGTGATCTCGGCGCGCTTCTCGCGATACAAGAGGCTGACTTTCAGCAGGCCGATAAAGTGCAAGCCCATCAGAATGATAATCCCGCCCGCGACCCAGGACAGGATATGCAGATTGGCGCGCAGCAGACCGCCGAAGGCGCTGGCCGTTGCGCCAAGCGCGACGAAGACCGTCGTAAAGCCAAGAACGAACAGAATCGACGACAGCAGAATATCGCGCCGCGCGCGGGAGCGGGTCTCGATCTCGAGATCCTCCATGCTGACGCCGGCGAGATAGGTCAGGTAGGGCGGCACCAGAGGCAGGACGCAGGGGGAGAGGAAGGACAGTAATCCCGCCGCCGCAGCAGCCGGGAATGTGACGTCCGCCATTAGGGGTCCTCGTTAGGTCGCTCGGCGCGTCTGCCACAGGCGGGCCGTCCCGCAAAGGCTCATGCAAGAAAAGGCTCGCGCAAGAAGAAGCCCCGCCGAAGCGGGGCTCTCTTTATCGGTCCGGTCGACCGTTTAGTTGTTGCGCTGGCCGAACAGGAACAGCAGCGACTGGAACATGTTGATGAAGTCCAGATAGAGCGAGAGCGCGCCAAAAACGCTCTTCTTCTGCGCGACTTCATAGCTGTCGCTGCTGTAATACATGTCTTTGATGTTCTGCGTGTCCCAGGCCGTCAGGCCGGCGAACACCAGAACCGCGATGATCGACAGCGCGAACTGCAGGCCGGTCGACTGCAGGAACAGATTGACGAGGCCGGCGATCACGAGCCCCCAGACGCCCATCACCAGGAAGGAGCCGAAGGCCGACAGATCCCGCTGCGTCATGTAGCCATATAGGCTCAGCCCGCCGAACGCCGCGGCGGTAATGAAGAATACCCGCGCGACCGATACGCCCGTGAAGACGAGCAAAAGCGAGGACATCGACAATCCCATCACCGCCGCGAAGGCGATGAAGAGATTGCGGGCCGTCGCCGCCGAAATGGTGTTCGCGCGCGCGCCGATGAAGAAGATGAACGCCAGCGGCGACAGAATCACCACCCAGCGCAGCGGCGTGGCGTAGAGCGTGTGGCCGAAGGACGTCAGTTCGATCGCGCCGGGCGCCACCTTGGCGACAGCGAGCATATAAACGCCGAGCGCGACGAGCCCGGTCACGCCGAGGCCGAGCGTCATATAATTATAGACGCCAAGCATATAGGCGCGCAGGCCCTGGTCGATCTCAGCCGTCGTCGGCCGCGCGACCCCGCGCCCGTAGCCGAAGCTGGTGTTGCGGTCGAAGTTGGACATGTGATCCTCTTGGTCTGGTTGGCTGTTCCGCGTTTCGCAATATGGGAAGCGCACCCCAGCCTCGCGGTGAATATGGCTCCGCCTTAATTGGGTGGCAAGCTTTCAACGAATGAACTCTTGTTAAGGTGGTTTCACGACGGAGAGCAGACTTACGATATTTTTTCTGATTTCGGTCAATTTTATTTCGCGCTGCAAAATCGAGTCCTCGGCGCGGCGTTCGTTTGAGCGCCGGCGATCCCGACAGCGCCGCGCGCGAAGTGGGCCCGCCACGTTGCGCAGCGCGGAAACAGCGACTGATCGTCGCACCCTTGCTGATGCGGCGAAATCCGCTAACATCAAGCCTCAGGCGTTGTTAGAGCGGCTCCCTGGAGCGTAAGCTTTACGGGGGCGGACTGTGCGGCGCGAAGGCAACATTTCTGAGAGTCGCGTGTTCTTGTCACACGAAGACCCAGGAGGTCATCATGCGTGATGGTGGAAATCCGGAAGCGCATCCCGCGCCGGACGTGGGGGAAGATCGCTTCACGTTGCGGGACGCTTGCCGTTTCGCGAGAGGCTTTCGCCTCGCGATTTTTTTGGCCGCGGCTGGCGTCGTGGCGATGGTCGCCGGCGCGCTCGCTCCGGCCGAGGCGCATGGGCGCTTGGGGGCGGCCGAAGGCCGGTGCCGACTCTTCATTGGCCCGGATATCATGAATTTCACCGGCTATCTGCCGGAAGCGTCCAAGAACGAATTCTGCGAGGACATTCCGGCCACCGGGCCGATTATCATGGTTTTCGACGCGGAGCAGGAAGAGCTGCGCGACATGAAGGTCGAGCTGCGCATCGTCAAGGATATCGGCGGGGAGGAGAAGGAAAACGAGGATCTCCAGGCCGTCACTGTCGCCTACCGGGAACCCAAGAGCTACCCGACGGGCACCATCAATTTCGAACATACGTTCAATGAACCCGGGTATTTCGTCGGCATCGTCACCGTCACGGGCGATCACGGCGAGCGTTGGGTGTCGCGCTTCCCCTTCTCGGTGGGAAAGAGCTTCATGCGCGACCTGCCGATCTATCTTACGCTCGGCCTCGGCACGGTCGCCGCCTTCGCGATCTATCTCGTCCATCGCCGTCGCGAGACGACGGCTGCGGCCAAGGCTCACAAACCCCCGCCGCCGCCTCCGCCGACTGCGCCAGACGAGGATCACGGACCCGAGGCGACTCCGGCTGAGTAACGGCCCTGGCCTGGGGCGTATTTGGAATTTGCGCCGGCGTGAATAGCGCCGGCGCTTTTTTTGGTTTAGCGCGTCATTGCTCCGCCGATGCGCCGCCGCCGTCGATCTGGCGGCCGATCTGCGCAATGGCGCGCTGATAGACCGTGGCCGCATTCCATGCCTGGATCGCGCCGAAATTGCTTTCGCCCGGCTGATACCCGCCGCCGGCGCGCCAGCCATGGGCGTGAAGGAAGTTCGCCGTGGCGTTGAGCGCGGCGGCCGAGTTTTCGAGATTGCCGCCGCCGCCGTAATTCAGGATGTTTTTCGGCAGGAACTGAGTTTGGCCGATTTCGCCATGCATCGAGCCGCGGGCGCTTGGCGCCAGCGCGCCGCGATCGACCAGCGTTAGCGCGGCGTAGAGCTGGTCGCTGAAATAGTCGGAGCGGCGGCAGTCGTAGGCGAGCGTCGCGATGGCCGACAGCGCGTGCTGATTGCCGTGCACAGCCCCAAACCCGGTTTCCATTCCCCAAATGGCGAGAAGAGGCCCTGGCGGCACGCCATAGCGCTGCTCGATTTGGGCGAAAAGTCCGCCGTAGGACCGCTTGAGCGCCCGGCCGCGCGCGACGATGGCGGAACCGCCACGCTTCGCCAGGAATTGGTCCAGCGAAAGGTGGAAGCTTTTCTGGCCGCGATCGGCCGAGATCGTCGCCGCGTTGTAATGGGTGCCCATCAGCGCGCTGACGCCCGCCTGACCGATGCCTTGGCCCCGCGCCTCCTGGGCGAATTCCTGCTTCCAATTGTCGAAGCCCGCCGCCGAGCGTCCGCATTGGGCCGCCAGTGCGGGATACGAGATTCCAACAAAGGCGAGCGCAATCGAAGATTTGAGGATAGTCCGCATAGTCTGTTTCCTTTTGTCTAAATTTCTGGACTCGCTTCCGTCGTGGCCGTCAGGCGCGGCTGCTCGGCCGCCGCGGCGTTCCAGCTCTCGCTTCTCTTCCCGCTTCAGCGGGAGCTTACCCCGAATGGCCGTTTCTACGCCACAGTCACATGGCCTGCCGTAAGCTCGGCATTGAGCGTCTGATAGCGGCTGTTGTTATTTCGAGCGACGCTTGCGTTACCAGGTCGTTCGAAACACATTGCGCGCGCCTCCAACTTGACCAACTCGGAGTCTAGCCCAGGATCATTGACGCACGCCCTCAGTCAGCTAGCATCGAACATTCGTGTAGACCTCATGCGTTCCCGGATGATCGTCGCTGCAGCCTTGAGCGTAGGAGCGGAGCCGGTGAGTGGGGATGAGATTTTGCAAGAAATTCTCGAAAGCGATTGGACGCTCGGCGCCTTTAAGCGCCGCGAAGACGCGCGGCGAAGCAGCGAGCGCGGCTCTTTCCCAGGCGATATGGACATCGCCGAGAAGCGCCGCGCTCACGACGGATCCGGCAATAATTGGATCGCTGAAGCCTTCAGACGCCGGCAAGAGGAAGAGCGCGCAAAAGCGGCGAGTCATCAATCCCGGAGCGCGCATACACATGCGGCAAGCAAGGAAGTTCCCATCGATAACTGGCTCATCGAGGGCTTCAAGCGTCACCAGCAAGAAGAACGACGACAAGAAACGATCGCTAGACCGGATCAAGCAGAAGCGGCGGACGTTGGCGACGACCGTTCCATTTCAGATCTGGACTCGTCGCCGTTGGAGGCCGGCGTCGCGGAGCGCATCAGCCTGTCCGAGGGTCGCGGGTCTGCGAACCAACGCCCGGCGGGCGCCAATGATGAAGTTTCGGCACAAGGCCTCGGCTCTCTCGTAATCCGCGACGGCGGAACGGTTCTCGACAAGCGGCCGAGTCGCGCCGGCCGGATCATCATGATCGCCGGTCTCGTCGTTGTTGGCGGTTTGGTTTCCGTCATTGGCGTTACAACAGCGCTGTGGGGCCCTATCGGCTCGACCAATGACGCCAATGCGCCCGGCGCGCCGCAGAAAAAAACGGAAAAGACTAATCGCAGCCAAGGCGCATTGCCCAAGGCGGAGACGTTGGGCGCCCCGGCGACAAAGCCTACGGAAAGTGGGAGCGCGCCGACAAACGCCGCGCCGACACATCCGAGCAGCGCCGCGCCGGCAGGGCCGAGCGACGCCGCAACCGTTGCTGCGCCTCCGGCAGAAACGCACGAAGGCGCGAAACAGCATCCTGTTGCGCCGGGCGCCGAGCAGGGAAGCAAAGCGCCCTCTCCATCCCAAGAGCGTGAGCAGGGAGACAAGGCTCTCCATGGCAATGAGGCTGCGCCAGCGGCGACTCTGCCGGCTCCCGCTCCGCGCGCCGCCACGGAAGCCGCCTCGCCTGCAAAGCCGGACAAGAATTCAAATGCGGAGCCCGCGGCCGTCGCGCCGGAAAATTCGCGTGAGCAGATCAGGCCCGAACAAGAGCAAAACGCCTCTGAGTCAAAGCGCCGAGCAGTCAATACCGGCGCGGACGTCAAGCCGAAGCAGCAAGCCAAGGACAGGAACGCCAGCCGTCACGTCTCTCGAAAAACCGACGGCCTCTCCACCTTTCTGAAGCGAACCGCCAATTCGGTTCGCAAGTTTTTCGGAGGTTTTGGGGACAGGCAGTAACGATCGCCGTTGAACGGCGCAGTCGCCCACAATTGATGTCGCTCCCGGCGCCGCGACAGCGTTAGCGCAATCTGTTCGCTTACAATCGCCGCCATGCACTTGCCGCGTCAAACGTGCGAACGCCAGAATGCTTGACGGCGCACGAACTGCCTGACGGCCGCCAATGAACAGTGAGAGAGAAGAAGCTCGCGCGCCGCTCTGACAGAGGCGGCGCCAAGATGGCTGCCGTTCGCGCTTGGCTGGACCAGCCGTGCGATGAGGCCCATTTGAAGAGCACGTGGCCGACAGCGCGGTTTCGGCTTTCAAACGCGAGCATTCCCGTGAGAACGATCATCGAGCCGTTTCGCATCAAGATGACGGAGGCGCTGCCCATCACCACGCGCAGCGAGCGTGAAGTCCTTCTGGCCAGGGCGTTCAACAATGTCTTCCTCTTGGACGCCGGCCACGTCACCATCGACTTGCTGACCGACAGCGGCACAGGCGCCATGTCCGACCGCCAATGGGCGGCTCTCATGCTCGGCGACGAAAGCTACGCCGGCAGTCGCTCCTGGCGGCGCTTCGAACGAACCGTGCGCGAGATTACCGGCTTCAAACACATTTTCCCGACGCATCAGGGACGCGCAGCCGAGCGCATTCTGGCGGCGACGCGTTTGAAAAAGGGGAACGTCGTTCCCAACAACGGTCACTTCGATACGACGCGCGCGAACATTGAATATGTCGGTGCCGTCGCGACGGATTTGCCGTCGGCCGAAGCGCGCGATTTGCATTCTGAAAAACGGTTCAAGGGAAATATGGACCTCGACGGACTTGCGCGCGCGATCGGGGTCGAAGGCGCCGCGAACATTCCTTTTTGCATGATTACCGTGACGAACAACACAGGTGGAGGCCAGCCGGTCTCCATGGAGAATATCCGGCGCGTCAAGGAACTGCTGAAGATCTATAATATCCCGCTGATGATCGACGCATGCCGCTTTGCGGAAAACGCATTCTTCATCAAAGAGCGCGAGCAAGGCTTCGCCGATCGGAGCCTGCTCGAAATTGCGCGGGAAATGTTTTCCTTCGCCGATGGGGCGACGATGAGCGCAAAGAAGGACGGGCTCGCAAATATCGGAGGATTTCTGGCCTGCAACAATGATTCTTGGGCCGATGACTTCCGCAACCTGCTGATCCTGACGGAAGGATTTCCGACATATGGAGGTCTCGCTGGCCGCGATCTGGAAGCAATCTCCGTCGGCCTGATGGAAGCGCTGGAATATGACTATCAACGCTATCGGCATGCGACCGTCGAATATTTGGCGTCGGCGCTGATCGCGCGCGGCATACCGATCGTGCGCCCGGCCGGCGGTCACGCCATCTTCATCGACGCCGCCGCGTTTTGCCCGCATTTGAGGGCCAGCGACTATCCCGGCATCGGGCTCGTCAATGCGCTTTATCTCGAAGGCGGCGTTCGCGCGGTCGAACTCGGCAGCGTGATGTTTGGAAAGCCTGCGCCAGAGGGGGGAGAGGAAATCGCAGCGCCGCATGAATTGGTGCGGTTGGCGTTTCCTCGCCGGGTCTACACGCAGAGCCATTTCGACTATCTGATCGAAGTGCTGGATGTCGTTTGGCGCGAGCGCGCGTCAATCGAAGCCTACCGGATCACTGAACAGGCGCCATTTCTCCGGCACTTCACCGCCCATTACGAACGGGCTAATGTCTGAGCAGCGTCTTCTATGCGGTTGACATCGGGCCGCCTTGGGCGGCCTGAAACTGGACGAGTTCGCTCGCCGAATATTCGCCGCTCGCCTCGCAGTTCGGGCAAGTGGCGCTAAACGTCGCCCGTCCGGATAATTCAAGAGCGCCTGTGCCGGTCGGTTCGTTCAGAATGGCGAAGTGTTGGCGGCACTGTTTGCAGGCGAATCCGATGTACCAATTTCCTGGGATAAGCGCCGGCAATGTCGAAACTTCGTAAGCGCCGGTGAATTGAATGCCTTGTGGCATGGAGCCTCTCCTAACCTCTATGACGGATGTCGCGCCGGGCGCGGGCATTATGAAGCTAGCGCATTTTGGACCGTGCAAAGCGAATAATAGCCATAGAGCGGCGACGCCAACGGCTGATCCGGCCAGTAGGTCCGATGAAGGTCGGCGACTGTGCAACGATCGAGCACGCTCGCGCCGCACCGCGCGGCTTGCGCCGCAAGATTTTCGATCCCGTACGTCCAAGGCGCGCCCATTGCGGCGAATCTTTCGACGACGCTGGTGATTTCAGGATCGCCGGTTGCGTATTTGATCACGTCTTCGGCGAAATAGTCGAAGGATGCCGAGCAGCTCTCGATCTGGCGCATGAGGTCCGTCAAGATCTGGCGGACCGCCGCTTCATCCAGATACATCGTGTTCCCTTCCCATATAACATGCGTGGGAAGTTCGAAGTCAAATCCGTTTCGACGAAGGAGATCGATCATTCCATCCGTCACATAATCCGCCCCAATATATTTCGTATTGGGATCAACATCGCTTGCTTCGAGCTTCGCCTTCTTGAACGCCTGGGTTTCTGGAGCGTCGATCTCGAAATAGGCGACGCCTTCGGCCGCGATCCGCTGCGGCCTTGTGTCGAGTCCGGCGCCAAGTATGAGGATTTGTCGGCGGCCTTGATCGATCTGATGACGAAGCCGATCGTCGAAGTAGCGCGTCCTTAGTCGCACATTGTTCCTTATCGGCGGGAACGACTGGGAAATGCGATCCGCGGCCTCTTTCGTTTCCCGATCGAGGAACAGGTGGACGAAGGGATCGCGGTAGAGCGGATGAGCTTCCTTGTTTTCGTCATTGCGGAATTCCGCCACGACAAAAGCGGTTCCAACCACCTTTTGTATTTCGACCATTTGGCTGTCTCGATGGACCCGGGTTCGGCGCAGCGACGCGCCCCGCCGCTCGTTGAAGCTTAATGCAATTTTCTTGGAACTCTTAGCTGCGTCTGCACAGCGCTATTAAAAGGGGGGCGGCCCGGTCACTTTTGAGGATAGCGCTCCAGCAGTTGCGCAAGCGGCTCGGAACTCACCGCATTGGGCGGCGAATAGGGTTCGTCCACGGATGCGACGAGCGATATGGGGACGATCGCCGCCAAAGCGAAAATTGTCTGCGCGAGAAGCTGAGGTCTCGGGCGGTCGAGATGCACGATGGCAAGGGCGATTTGCGTGATGAAGGCGATGATGATCACCGCCGCCCATTTGCGATCGTCGGGAAAGGCCCCCGCAATCGCGAGTCGTTGTTCCCGCGCCGATCGCAAACGCATCACCGTATCGACGAGCGCGCGCTGGAAGGCCGGCTCGATTGTCACGCTGGCGACCGCGCGCGTGAGTCTGTTCAGCGCGGCTTCGGTTTCCGGCGATTCTTTGCCGTCTTCCATGGTTTTCCATTCGAGGCCGACGGCGGTTTCCACATAGTCACGCACGGCGCGCGGAATATCATCCGCGTTGAGTCCATGATTGCTCGAAAGCGCCGCGAGCGTCGCCAATTGCTCGCGCTCAATGGCGATGGCGCGATAGGCGCTGAGATTTGCCTCCCAGACGTCCTGCGAGAGGAACGTCATCAGCAGGCCAAACAGCGTCGCCGGAACGGCGACGAAGGGCGGCACGACGCCTTTCCAGTTCTGCACATAGGCGGCAAAGCGCGAGGCGAAGCTGAGCCAGCACAGGAAAAGCGCGACAGCGGCCATGGCGCCTGTGAGCATGAGCGCCATGACGAGCGTCGTCTGCGACATCCAGAATTTTAAGAGCACGTTTCCCCTCGAATCGGCAGTTAATTGCGATTGAAGGACATCATAATCGAGATTCGCCAGACGATCGCATCCCTTGCGCGCATGCCTTTCGCATTGTGGGGTTCCTCTCGCGTCCAAACGCGTTACCTTTCACGAGGGCGATTGTCGCCTCGAGCTAGGTCGGCATGTCAAGTGAGACGGACATTTCCGCCTATTCGAGATCGATCCTGGAGACCGTGGGCCTTCCGCTGTTGGCGCTCGATCCACGGCTCACGGTCGAGGTCGTCAACAAAGCGTTCCTCAGTCAGTTTCAGGCGACGCGCGAGGAGACAATCGGTCGGCCGGTTTATGAGATTGGCGACGGTCAGTGGGATATCCCGGAGCTGCGGCGCCTGCTTGAACAAATTGTGGAGCGGGACAGTACGATCGAGGATTGCCGCGTCGAACATGACTTCGAACGTGTCGGCCGTCGCATCCTGCGGCTCAACGCCAAGCGCATCCGCAGGCCAGATGAAAAAGAATGCATCCTGCTCGCGATATCCGATGACACCGAGCGTGAGCGGCTTCGTCATGAACTCGAAGGCCGGATGGAATTTTCCGAGAAACTGATCGATAGCCTGCGTGAAGCGCTATTGGTTCTCCACGGGGACCTCTCGGTTCACTCGGCAAATCCGGCCTTCTATCGAATCTTCGGGGGTGACCCCAGGGAGACGGAAGGGCGCCCCATTTACGAGCTGGGCGATGGCCAGTGGGACACTCCGGAGCTGCGACGGCTGCTTGAGGACATTCTCCCTCGCCGCCAGAGTTTCGACGACTACCAGATCGAACACGTGTTCCAAGGCTTCGGTCCTCGCGTGTTGCTGCTGAACGGCCGTCGGCTCGACCAGCTTAACCTGATCCTTCTCGCCATAAGCGACACGATGGAGCAACTGACGTGCGAGGTGAACCGTCGGGACCGCGAGGCTCGGCAAAATCTCCTCATCGATCTGAATGACCGTTTGCGCCCGTTGGCCGATCCCGTGGCGATTCAGACTGCGGCCAGCGGGGTCCTGGGCCGACATCTCAAGGCCACCCAAGCGGCCTATGCGGAGATCGACGAGGCCGGCGAATACGCAACTGTTCAGCACGACTGGAACGACGCCGCGGCGCCAAGCAACCCCGAGCGTCATCGTCTCGAGAGTTGGGGAGAGGCCGTGATCGCAGACCTCAAGCGCGGCAGAACAATCGTCGTCAGCGACGTCCGCAACGACCCGCGCACGGCGGCGCTTGAGACCCGAAGGTCATTCGAAAGCCATTCGGTTTCCGCCTTTCTGGCCGCGCCGCTGGTCAAGGACGACCGGCTGGTCGCGGTGGTTACCGTTCACTCGCGGCTACCGCGGACGTGGAGCGCCGCTCAGGCGGCGGTCGCCGAAGATGTCGCCGAGCGAACGTGGTCGGCGATCGAGCGGGCGCGCGCGGAGGAGGCGTTGCGCGACAGCGAGTCGCGGTATCGCCTGCTGTTCGAATCCATTGACGAAAGCTTCACGGTGGTCGAGCCGCTCTATGACGAGCAAGGTCATGCGGTCGACTACCGCTTCCTTGAAGTCAATCCAGCATTTGAGGCGATTACCGGACTGAGGAACGTTGAAGGGCGGGCCGGTCGCGAGCTCGTGCCCAGCCTGGAAAAGGACTGGATCGATACGATCGGTAGAGTCGCGGCATCCGGGAACGCCGAACGCGTCGTCCGCAGAGCGCGAGCGCTCGGCAAGATCTACGACGCCTTTGTCTTCCGCATCGAGGAAGCGGAAAGCCCAAGAGTCGCCGTGCTGTCGAGGGACGTGACTGAGCGCGTGCACGCGGAGGAACAGCGCGCTCTTCTCATGCGCGAGCTCAATCACCGCTCGAAAAATATGTTGAGCATTGTGCTGGCCATCGCACGGGCGACCGCGGGCAATCCAGGACGCGACTTCGAGGACACGTTTCAAGAGCGCATTTTGTCTCTCGCCGCGAACCAGGACCTGCTGGTCGCCAGCGATTGGCAAGGCGTCACGCTAAGCGATCTCGTGCGCTCGCAGCTCGCTCATCTGGAGGATTTGATCGGCGATCGCATCGCGCTAAAAGGCCCGTCGCTGATCATCTCGGCCGCGGCGTCGCAATCTTTCAGCATGGCGCTGCATGAGCTGGCGACCAACGCCGTCAAATATGGCGCGCTGTCCAACTCGGATGGACGCGTCGACATCGAATGGGGCGTCCGCGAGCACGATGGCGAAGGCCGGCGCTTCACGATGCGCTGGCGTGAGACGGAGGGCCCCACGGTCGTTCCGCCTGTGCGTAACGGCTTCGGGTCCACAGTCATTCGTGACATGATCAGACTGAATCTGAGAGGCGATGCAAGGCTCCAATACGACAGCGCAGGCGTCGTCTGGGACTTCGACTGCCCGATTGAGAATGTGCTGGAGGCGCCGGAAACCCCCCGAGACGAAAAGTAACGCCGCAGCAAGAGCTGCCGCCGTCTCCAAGGCCCCTCTATCGACGCTGCATGCGATCGACGCAGCTGCGACCTTTGCCGCTCTATGCAGAACGCCCCGCCGTTACATCCACGGTCGGGGCGTGCGTTCGCGAAATGCTGTCCGCGTCCAATGCTGGCGCGGCTGAGGCGCTCACAGGCGCCGCGGCAAATATCTATCGGCGATCGCCTTGACCACCGACGCTGGACGAGCCGCGCGACAGCTTCGGCCGAGGCTGACTCAGCCATCCGCCGGAGTGCGGCAAATGATCCTCGCAGAATGGACGCGTTTCGAGGTTCTGAAGAAGCGATCTGATCGCGCTTCGCCGTCGCTGAAGCTTCCTGGCGGTCATTGGAAATCTCCTTCTTTAAGAGACGGACCACTGAACAACCTATTTAAGAGCGTCATCCTAACAACGAATGAAATCAAGCTCTGTTCCGATCTTCTCGCGTCTTTTGGCTACGAAATCCGCCAAGCGTTGCAAATTTGTCGCGGCGCTTAGGGCTCTTTCAACCAAGATTTTGGCGCGAAGCAGCTGCTCTCGAAGACGCTGCGCTCAAAGGAGACTAATATTCGTCGCAGGGATCGCAACCATGAGCGATCATGCAAATCGCCTATAAATGGCCCCGCCCATCGTTTATCGCTGAACACTCCTAGCGCGGACATGCGACGTCGTCGGAGGCGCTCTTTGGACGACTGTCGGCTTACCGGAGAGGAATGATGAAAGCGCTGCTACGATTGGGCTTCCTGATCGCTGTGATGGCCACAACATCCCTGTTGGCGGGATCGTCTGTATGGGCGGGGAGCGATCCGCTTCCGTCATGGAACGAAGGTCCGACCAAACATGCAATCGTCGAATTCATTCGAGCGACGACCGATCCATCCAGCACGACATTCGCCCCGCCCGAGGAGCGCATCGCGGTCTTCGATCAGGATGGCACGCTATGGGCGTCCCATCCGATATATCCGCAGTTGATGTATTGTCGGGATCGCCTGCCCGCCGTCGTACAGGCGAGACCGGCGCTTGCGAAGATCGAACCCTTCAAGACAGCGCTCTCTCGCAACATGGAGGCGATATCGAAGCTTTCCACGAACGACCTCATCAAGATCATGGCCGCGCCGCTCAGCGGCATGAGCGTAGAGCGGTTTAGAGCCGATGCGGAGAAATGGCTTGAGACAGCGAGACACCCGCGCTGGGGCCGCCACTACACCGAGCTGACGTATGTGCCGATGCTCGAGCTGATGAAGCATCTGCGGGCCAACGGCTATAGGACCTACATCGTCACCGGAGGCGGGCAAGATTTCGTGCGTGTCTATGCAGGGCAGACCTATGGCGTTCCGCCCGAGCAGGTTATCGGGACTCTGGAGAGCGTAAGCTACCGTTATGACAAGCGCGGGCGTCCCGTTCTGATCGAGAGCCCCGAAACGCTGCTCAGCGACGTCGGCGCTGGCAAGCCCGAGGCAATCCATTTGATGATCGGTCGTCGGCCGCGCGCCGCATTCGGGAACTCAACGGGCGACCGGCAGATGCTCGAATATACGACGGCGGGGGACGGCGCGCGGTTTGGAATGTTGGTTTTGCACGACGACGTGCAGCGCGAATACGCCTATGGTCCGGCGCTCGGATTGCCCGACACGAGAATTGGGGCTTTTCCTCAGTCTTTGCATGACGAGGCGAAGCGGCAAGGTTGGTTCGTCGTCAGCATGAAAAGCGATTGGAGCCGGATATGGGCTTTCGAACAATGAAGCGCATGGGAGAAGCGCGCTCCAAAGCAGCGCTACGCTGCGCGTCTTGAGCGCCCGTTCCTCCGGCGGACCAGAGAGCCGTGTGCGCGTCGGCGGATCGTCTACCAATAGACCTGCGCGCGCGCCTCGAAGAGATCGGGATGGGCGCCGTTGAAATAGGGGCCCTGCCGCGCCGGAACGCCGGTTGTGAACAAGGCGTAATCATTGAGCGGCGCGGAGGCCTGCAGCACATGGACCCAGTTGAACTGAAAGTGGAATCCATTTTCTGGATACCAATTGAGTCCCAGAGTGACGTTTTGCTGGCGACCGCCAACCACGCCAGCGTTGCCGATATAAGACGCGGCCGCGGGATTGGGCGCGATGAGCGTCGTATAGGCGAGCATGTTGTAGAGGCTTGAGCCGCTATAGGGTCCGCTATTGAGATTGAGCGCGCTGTAGCGCGCGGCGACCCCAAGCGCGCCGAAGCCGCCCGCGCTCATCGGATGCTTGATCGTGATCTGATTGAAGTTCGCGCCAAGTTTGTTCGTCACGTCATATGCGGCGGCGCGCTCCTCGCCGGTCAGGTACCATTGCCCGTAGAGGTAAAAGCCGCTGAAATAATGTGAGGCGCCGCCCGGCGCGAAAGCGCCCGCGAGGCGCGCGAGCGCGATATTGGTGGTGTTGCGATTGACTTGCTGCCCCAGATATTCGGCCTGCAGCGAGAACGGCCCATGCGCCGCGGACAACTCCACGCCAAAGGACTGCACGTTGTTGACGCAATGCGCCGCGGCGGCCGACGTCCATCCCGGCAGAGCGACGGAGCCGCAGGAAAGATCCGGCGTGCCAAGCAGTCCCTGGTTAAGAATATAGGCTTCCGAGCGAATGCGGTTGCCGACCCGCAGCACGCGATCGTCCGACAATCCCGTGGCGCTGTTGGGCTGGTGATAGCGACCCGAGACGCCGACATGCAGCAGATCGTGTTCGGTCATGATCGGCGCATAGGTCGCGCGGCCGGTCAGATCGAAATACTGGCCGCCGCCCGTTGAAACCCAACCAGCCCTCGCCGGAACCCCGATCAACGGCGGCGTGCCGACGACGGGATTCGTGTTCAAATCTTCGAAGCTCGTGGTGAAGATGCCGCCCTTGGCGGTCCAATTGTCGCCATAGGCGCCGATCGCCGCGCCAAGGTGGCGGCTCGGCGCGATGGCTTCGACCGCCATGGCGCGTTCGATGAAGTCGCGGAATCGCGAGGACGCGGTGAATTCGAGGCTGAAGGGTTCGAAATAGCTGCCGATATGGATGAAGGCTGGGTCCTTCGTGAATGGCAGCGCGAGAATGGGATGTTGCAGACCAAGATAGAAGTCGCGAATGCCGCCTTGTACGGGCGCATTGAATGGCGTGCCATATTGCGAGCCGGCGAAATCATATTGCAGTTTGTAGAACCAATATTTTGCAGCCTTGCCCTCGACCTCGAGACGCACCTGGCGAACGCCGGCCTGGCCCGACCAGCCATTGAGCGGCTGCGCCGCGCCGCCGCCATCGAACTGCATGCGCCCGCCGATTTTGAAATTGTAAGCCTTGTCCGCGCTTTCGACGAAGAGGCCGTTCTTGAATGCGACGAAAACCGGCGGCATGAGCGGCGTCGCGGTTTGCGCCGCCTCGGCCTTCGCCGCGCTTCGTTGAGCGGACTGAGTCGCCTGCTGGGCTTCCGCTTTGGCCTGACGGGCCTCTCGCCGCAGTTTTGCGATCTCCGCCTCCAGCGCTCGCAGTCTCGCCTCAATCGCGTCGCTTGAGGCGGCATGCGCCGCCGTTGTCGAGAGAACCGCGACAAGCCCGCTTGCCGCGACATGCTTCCAGCCTGGGAGATTCATGACTAGCCTCGCTTGCGTCTTCATTCGCGTGAGCGGCGCGCGCTTTGCGCTGCGAATCAAGACAGCAAGTTCATCGCGTGGAACGCCGCGACTCGCATCTGCGAAGCGCGAAGCGCCTCTCGTTCTAGCCAAGTTTTCGTACGGAGGTTTTTCTCGAATTTATCTCTGGCGAGGAAATATTGCTGGCGCATTTCGAGAATCCGCCGCCTCCATGTTCCAGACAGCGCGTCGCCACATTCGCGGCCGAAGGGGGCTCGGCCGAGTCGTTCAGCTCATCGTTTCAACAAAGGCGATCAGCCCCTTGAGCAGAGTCGTCGGATCAGGCGGGCAGCCGCGTATATGAAGATCGACGGGGACGACTTTTGCGACGGCGCCGACGCATGCGTAGCTCTCGCAATACACGCCGCCGTCGAAGGCGCAGTCGCCGACGGCGATCACCCATTTTGGATCCGGCGTCGCCGCATAGGTTCGCTCAAGCGCTTCGCGCATGTTTTTCGTCACCGGTCCGGTGACGAGCAAGACGTCGGCGTGACGTGGCGACGCCACGAAGCGCAGGCCGAATCTCTCGAGATCGTAATAGGCGTTGTTGAGCGCGTGGATCTCCAGCTCGCAGCCATTGCAGGAGCCGGCGTCGACTTCGCGGATCGAAAGACTTCGGCCCAGTTTTTGGCGCGCAGTGCGCCCCAGCGTGTAGCCAAGTTCCGCGATCGATGTCGGATTCGGAATGGGGGCCTGTTCGGTCAGGGCGCGGCGGAGCAAGCCCTGAAGCAAGAATTTCTGCATCGCGCGCGTGTCCTAGAGATCATGCCCCGAGTAGGAACAGTTGAAGGATTTGTTGCAGAGGGGGAAGTCGGCGACGATGTTGTCCTTGATCGCCGCTTCGAGCAGCGGCCACTGGAACCAGGACGGATCGCGCAAATGACAGCGCTGCACCACGCCGTCAGCGCGGATGCGCAGCCAGACAAATATGTCGCCGCGGAATCCTTCGACGAGCGCGGCGCCTTCCCGCGTCCAGTCTTCGGGCAGCGCCCATGCGGCGATGATCGGACCCTGCGGCGCTTCGTCGAGAATCTGTCTGACGATTCGCAGCGAGGCTTTGATTTCATCGAACCGGACCCAGACGCGCGCGTCGACGTCGCCTCCCTTCGCGGCGCCGATCTCGAACGTCAGCTGCGGATAGGGGGCGTAACCCATCGCCTTGCGCGCGTCGAACGTCCGGCCGGAGGCGCGTCCGACATAGCCCCCGCACGCATATTGCTTTGCGAGCGCCTCACTGACAAAGCCTGTTCCGACGGTCCGATCCTGCAGCGACGTCGTGTCGCCGAAGAGCGCGATCAGGCGCGGAGTCATGAGTTCGATCCACTCGATCAGCGTGAACAGCGCCGCGACGTTCTCTTGCTCCAAATCGACGACAACGCCGCCCGGCGCGATGCGATCCATCATCAGGCGATGTCCGAAGCAATTTGCCGCTTCTCTCAAGATGCGTTCGCGGACGATGCCGCACTGCGCATGCATCAACGCGAAGGCCGCGTCGTTACAGATGGCGCCGATATCGCCGAAATGATTGGCGAGCCGTTCGAGTTCAGCCATCAGCGCGCGCAGATATGTCGCGCGCGGCGGCACCTTGACGTCGAACGCCGCTTCGATCGCCTGTGAAAAGGCGAGGCTATAGGCGACCGTGCTGTCGCCCGACACGCGCGCCGCGAGACGCGCGGCGCGCTCGATCGAGGCGCCGGCCATCAATTGATCGACGCCCTTGTGCACGAAGCCAAACCGCTCCTCAAGCCGCACGACGGTTTCGCCATTGGCTGAGAAGCGGAAATGACCCGGCTCGATAATGCCGGCGTGCACGGGTCCGACCGGTATCTGGTGGAGCGGTTCGCCTTCCGTGGGAAGGAACGCGTAGCTGTCACTGGCGGAGTCGATCTTTTCGGGGTCGTTGCAAGGGTGACGCACGCCCCAACGGCCGTGATCGAGCCAGGGCCGCTCGTCGGGCGCGTTTTCGGCTCGCAGGCCATAAAGATCGCGGATCGCGCGCTCGAGCCTCGACGCCGGAGGATGCAGCCGTCCTACGGATGGAAAGGAGCCTTCAGGGCAGTCCAACGTGATGATGCGCAGGCGCGGCTCCCGCTCTTCGAGCACCGCCATGTGAACGCTCGAACTTTCGCCCCACAGGCTGAGCAACTCACGTTCCCCCTTGGCGAGGCTCTCGGCAAAGTCCAGCCAGCCGACCCTGTCGACGATCTCGCGCGGCCAGGGCAGGCACGTCGGCGGCGACGGCTGGGCCGCTATCTGTTTGCTGGCGAAGTTCATCTTTTCATCCTTCGAACTCAACCCAGGAGCCGCGCAACGTTCTGGAACCAGGTCACGACGTGAGAGGGAAGATAGATTCCGGCCAGCAGCACAAGGGATAGATGGGCGTAGACAGGCCACATCGAAGCCTTCACCTCGCCTTGGTCGCGGCTTGGCTCGCCGAACGCCATCCCGGTGAGCCGCAACAGCAAGGCGCCAAAAGCCAGCAGGAGGCCGAAAACCAGCGGAATAGCGAGGAGCGGCTGGCGCGCGAATGTCGAACTCACAACGAGAAATTCGCTCATGAAAATGCCCAGCGGCGGCAGGCCGATGATTGCGACGACGCCGACGACGAGAGACCAGCCAAGCGCCGGTTGGCTCTGCGTCAGTCCTCTGATGTCGGCGATCTTCTGCGTTCCCTTGACCTGCGCGATGTGGCCGACCGAGAAAAAGATCGCGGACTTCGTCAGGCTGTGCATCGTCATGTGCAGCAGACCGGCGAAATTGGCGAGCGGTCCGCCCATGCCGAAAGCGAAGGCGATAATGCCCATGTGCTCGATGGAGGAGTAGGCGAACAGCCGCTTGATGTCGCCGCGGCGGTAGAGCATGAAGGCCGCCATGATGAGAGATGCAAGGCCGAGCGTGATCATCAGCGGGCCCGGCGTAATCGCCGCCGCATTGGCCGTCAGCAGCATCTTGAACCGCAGCACCGCGTAAAGCGCGACATTGAGAAGGAGCCCGGACAAGACCGCCGAGATCGGCGTCGGGCCTTCCGCATGCGCATCCGGAAGCCAGGCGTGCATCGGCGCCAACCCAACTTTCGTGCCATAGCCGAGCATCAGAAACACGAAGGCGACGTTGAGCATCCGCGGATTGAACTGCGGCGCCTGCGACATCAGCGTTTTCCAGACCATCGCGTCGTAGCCCTGGCCCAGCACCGGCTCTGCCGCCATGTAGATGAGGATCGTGCCAAAGAGCGCCAGAGCAATGCCGACGCTGCCGAGGATGAAATATTTCCAAGCGGCCTCGAGCGCGTGCGGCGTGCGGTAGATGCCGACCATCAACACGGTTGTCAGGGTCGCGACTTCGACCGCGACCCACATCAGGCCGATGTTGCTGGCGAGCAGCGCCAGATTCATGGCGCACATCAGCGACTGATACATCGCGTGATAGAAGCGGACGTTTCTCGTGGTCAGCCGGCCTGTTTCGATCTCATGGTCGATATAGCTCGCGCTGTAGACGCTCGTGGTGAAGCCGATGAAGGTCGAGAGCACGACGAAGACGATGTTGAGGTCGTCGACAAAAAGATAGCCGCCGCTTTCGGGCTCGACGACGAGAAGCACAAGCGCGAAGAGAAACGTCGCGCCGGACGCGCAGAGATTGATGATCGCCGAGCGTCGGTAGGCGGGTTCAAGCGCGACGGCAATGGCCGCGACGGCGGGAATGCCCACAAGCGCGTTCGAGACCATGAAGAGATCGGAACTCATGAACGTCCTCCGCGCACGCGATCGAGTTCAGAAAGGTCGACGTTGTCGAATCGCTCGCGGATGCGGAACAGGAAGATGCCGATCACGATGAAGGCGATGAGAATGGAAAAGGCGACGCTGATCTCGACGACGAGCGGCATGCCGTTCGCCCCTGCCGCCGCTAAAACCAGACCATTTTCCAGCGACATGAAGCCGATAACCTGGCTCACGACGTTGCGTCGCGTCACCATCATCAGCAGTCCCAGCAGCACGATCGCCAAGGCGAATGCGATGTCCTCGCGCGACAGCGGATCGGCGGAGGCGGTCGCCGGCAGCATGACGACGAGCGACAGCGCTACGAGAAATATGCCGATGAGCATGGTTATGCCGACGCCGCCAACGACCTCGACGGTACGGTGGATGCGCAGGCGCTTCATGATACTGCGGAGGCTGAACGGAATGATCAGCGCCTTGAAGATCGCCGCGATGCAAGCCGTGAAATAGAGGTGCGGCGCGTCCTGGTAATAGGCCTGCCAGGCGACCGACAGCGACAGAATGATGGCGTGGAGCGTGTAGATATTGATGAGCCCTGACATTCGGTCCTGATACAGCAGCATGAAGCTCGTCAGGACGAGCGCGCCCGCGAGCACATGGGCGATGTCGATTGTCAAAAGCTCCATCAGAGGCTCCGTGTCACGAAAACGAGCAGCGTCGCGAGGAGGCCAAGCATCAGCCCCGCGCCGAGAAAGTCCGGCACGCGGAAGATGCGCATCTTGGCTGTGGTCGTCTCAAACAGCGCGAGCGCGCCGCCGCCGATCGCCAGCTTCACGACGTAAGCGCAAAGCCCGATCATCATCGCCTCCGCTCCCGCGTCACGCGAGGCGAGCCCGACGGGGAAAAAGACGCAGGCGATGAGCGAAAGATAAAGGAGCAGCTTGAGCGCCGAGGCGAGTTCAATGAGCGCGAGATAGCGCCCGGAATATTCGAGAACCATCGCCTCATGCACCATCGTCAGCTCGAGGTGAGTCGCTGGATTATCGACGGGAATCCGTCCATTTTCGGCGATGGCGACGATGAGGAGCGCGACGAGCGCCATGCCGACGGAGGCGCGCAATTCCATATTCGCGACCATGTAGGCCGCAATTTCAGAGAGCTGCGTCGTTCCGGCGACGAAGGAGACGGTGAAGACGATCATCATCATCGCCGGCTCCGCAAGCGAGCCGAACATCGCCTCGCGACTTGAACCGATGCCGCCGAAACTCGTTCCAATGTCCATACCCGCGAGAGCAAGGAAGAAACGGGCGCTGCCGAGCAGGGCGATGATGGCGATGAGATCGGCCGACCAGCTGAACGTCAGTCCCGTGGCGAACGTCGGCACCAGCGATGCGGCGACCCAGATCATCGCAAAGATCATATAGGGCGCCGCGCGATACAGCCACGACGCGTTTTCCGCGAGGACGACCTCCTTGCGCAGCAGCCGAATGAGATCGAGCCAGGGTTGAATGATCGGCGGTCCCTTGCGGCGCAAGAGGCGCGCCTTCAGTTTTCGAATAAAGCCGATGAGCAGCGGCGCCAGCGCAAGCACCAAGAGCATTTGGAGGCTCTGCGCCAGGAGGTTGAAAAGAAGGGTCATATCGCCACCAGGACCAGGAGGAAGACGAGCGCCGCGAAAACCAGCGCGAGATATTCCTGGATCGTCAGGAGACTGAGGATGTTCAGCCCGGCGGCGCAGGACTCAACCGCCCGGGTGAGGGGCGCATAAAGATAGTCGAAGATCCGATCCTTGATGTCGACGCTCAAGCGCGCGGCCCGCGTCTCGCCCGGCGCCGGCATGTCGAGGCGCTCCCGCACCGAAAAGGCGATGACGCCGAGGGTGCGCCGGATCGGCTGCGCGAAGCTGCTGGCTGTGTATTGCGTCATGGGGCTGGTTTCGATGTAGCCGCAGTCCCAGGCAGGCGCGCGCCGCGACCGCGCGGTGCCAAATTTGTGGATGACCCATCTCGCCGAATAGGCGGAGAAGAGAATGAACGCGAAGACCAGAAGCCCGTTATAGGAGCTGCGGCTTTCGGCCACGGGCGCGATCGAGAGCCAGGAGAGCTCAGCCTGCGTCGGCATGCGGCCGCCGACAAAGTCTCTCGCCACGGGTGAGATCGTGTCGATGAGGAGGCTCGGCAGCAGACCGGCCATGAGGCACAGCGTCAGCAAAACCGCCATGGTCCCAAGCGACCAGCGATCCGGATCATGCGCCCTGCGCGCCGCTTCGCTGCGGGGGCGTCCCAGAAAGGCGACGCCATAGGCGCGTATGTAGCAGCCGGCGCCGAGCGCCGCGCTCAGCGCCAGCGCCACGCCGACCGCCGGAACGAGGAGCTTCACGGTCCATTGCGGCAGCGCCGGGCTCAGCAGAACCGCCTGAAAGACCAGCCATTCCGACACAAAGCCGTTCAGCGGCGGCAGGGCGGCGATGGCGACGCAGCCGCCGAGAAAAAGGAACGCCGTTTTCGGCATGGCGTGAATAAGACCGCCGAGCCGCTCGATGCTTCTTTCGCCGCTCCCGTGCAATACCGCGCCGGCGCCAAAGAACAGCAGGCTCTTGAACAGCGAATGATTGAAAACGTGAAAGAGCGCCGCCGTGAAGGCGAGCGCGGCCGGGAGCGCCATGCCATTGGCCTTGAACGCCAAGGCAAGTCCGAGCGCGACGAAGATGATGCCAATGTTTTCAATGGTGCTATAGGCGAGCAGCTTCTTCAGATCGCTCTGGATCGTCGCGAAGAGAACGCCGACGAGGGCGCTCGCTGCGCCAAAGCTCATCGGCTCGATCGACCACCAGAAGGCGGGCGGCCCAAGCAGATCGAACACGACCCGAATGAAGCCGTAGACGGCGACCTTGGTCATAACGCCGCTCATCAGCGCCGAGACGTGGCTCGGCGCCGCGGGATGGGCGAGCGGCAGCCAGATATGCAAGGGCGCGAGTCCGGCTTTAGACCCCATTCCGACTAACGCGAGGGCCAGGACGAGACCCGTCTTCCATCCCTCCTTGGTCGACTCGCGAATCGAGGCGAAGTCGTAGGCGCCGCCGACGCCCCCGAGAACGCCGAAGGCCATCAACAGCGCAAAACCGCCGAAGCTCGCCATCAACAAATAGACGAAGCCGGCCCGCCTGTTCTCCTCCTCGTGATGGTGCGTCAGCACGAGCGCCCATGACGTAAGCGACATGAACTCCCAGAAGACGAGAAAGGTGAAGGCGTCGTCGGCCAGCACGACGAGGTTCATGCCAGCGAGAAAGGCTGGATAGAATGGCAGCACGCGCATCGGCTCTTTCTCATGCGCGCCATAGCCGACCGCATAAGCGCTCGCCGCAACGCCGCCCAGATTGACGACGGCGAGAAAAAAGGCGCTCAGGACGTCGATGCGAAAATGCATGCCGATCCACGGCAGCCCCAGCGGCAAAGTCGTCGAAACGACATGAGCGCCTCTTGGCATAACCGCCGCGAGGAAGAGGACGCAGCAGAGACCAATGCATAGACGGTAGACGTTGCGGCTGATGTCACGATTCCGCCTGTCGACGATGGCGTAGACGCTGACGGCGAGCAGGGCGCTGACACAGGTCAGCGCCAGGTAGAGCGGCATACGTGTCACCTTCGATTCGACGCGACGGTCGTCCGATGCGTCTTGCGTGAACTTTACGGACTAGACGCTGCGCTTGCGCGGGGCGAGCGGATGCTTTGACGTCGCGACGTGTTGATCCAATCCGCAAATCTCCGCGTGGCCGCCGTTTGCTTCATAGTCCTCGCAATAATCATGGAGGTTTTCCATCACCGTATGATCGACGCACCAGGACTCTGAAAGATCAAAGATGACCGTCTTGCCCCTTGGGAGCTTCGCGAGATCGCCCTTGAGCGCGAGGTAGTTGGCGAAAAAGGCCGCGCCGCCGATCTTGACATGGTAGACGCCGGGCTCGCTTTCCACAACGTCGCGATGCAGCTTAAACACCTGTGCCCAATTGACGCTGCGCCAGAAGTGGAACAGGAACTCGGCGGCGATGCCGATGGCGACGCCGATCAAGAGATCGGTCGCCAGCACGCCGACAATCGTAATCACGAAAACGGTGAGCTGGTCCCAGCCGATCGCCAGCGTTTTCTTGAACTCGAGCGGCGACGCAAGTCGGTAGCCGGTGAACACCAGCAGCGCCGCGAGCGAAGCAAGCGGGATCTCGTGAATGACCCTCGGGAACAGCGCGACGAAGGTCAGCAGGAACAACCCGTGGAAGAAATTCGCCCACCCCGTGCGCGCGCCATTATTCACATTGGCGGAGCTGCGGACGATTTCGGCGATCATCGGCATACCGCCAATCAGGCCGCATATAATATTGCCGAAGCCGACCGCCGCGAGGTCGCGGTTGAGATCTGAGGTGCGCTTATAGGGATCGAGCTTATCGACCGCCGCCGAGCTGAGCAGGCTCTCCAGGCTGCCAACGAGACAGATGGCGAAGACTTGCTGCCAGAACATGCTGGAGCCGATCAGCGAGAAATCCGGGAAGGCGAAGCTGGACAGGAAGTTCTGCGGAATCGAGACAAGGAATTTCGGACCGATCGTGAATTCGTGATGCGGCAGAAACGGATAGTCCGGCAGGAAGAGATAGATATGTTCATCGTCGAGATCATAATATTGCGCGAGCGCCATGCCGATGATGACGACGACGAGCGGCGCCGGGATCATTTTTAGTCGGCGACTCTTCGCCAACGACCAGGCGATCAGGATCAAAAGCCCAATGACGCCAATAATGGCGACCTCCGGATTCATGTCGCGCAGGCTAGCGGGGATTGCGCCAATCGTCTCAAACAGCGTCTGCGCATCCGGCTTCACGCCGAGCATGACGTGAATCTGCTTGGCCATAATGATGATGCCGATCGCCGCCAACATGCCATGCACGGCCGAGGACGGAAAGAAGGCGCTCATCTTGCCGGCTTTCATGACGCCCATCAGCATCTGAATGACGCTGGCGCATACAATCGCCGCCAAGGTGTAGTGGTAGCCGGCTTTGGCGTCGCCGTCGCCGAGCGCCTGCACCGAGTCCAGAATGACCACGATGAGGCCCGCCGCCGGGCCGGTGATGGTGACGAAGGAGCCATTGATTCGTGACACCAGCAGGCCGCCGACGACGGCGGTGATGATGCCCGCCTGGGGCGGAAAACCCGACGCCATCGAAATGCCAAGGCATAGCGGCAGCGCGATAAGAAAGACCAGAAAGCCGGACAGAACGTCGGCGCGCCAATTTTCGGCCAATCCGGCGAGGCCGGTCTTCGGCGTGAACCGGGTTGGAATCGTCCCGGTGAAATTTGAGCGATTCTCATCCACGGCGGGTTCGCCTTGGTCCTTGCCCAGCCATTCTTGCGACGACGACCCCGCACGCTGAGAGGCGCTCGCCTCTGCCGCAACCGCTTCCAGGTCGTGGGTGACAGCCTGAGCCTTGCTTTTCATATGGTGTCCTTGCCATCGCGCTCAGTGAAACCTTGGCGCCGACAGGTTAGCGCGGCCGCAACATAGGACAGGCCAGTGGCCGTGGTGTTTCTCCAGTTTTTCAGACCACAGAGATTGTTTCTGATTCTTTTCCCAAATCCGACAAGATCAGACCCGAGCCACGGAAGCGTCGCGGGGCGGAGGCTTTTTTGTGATGGAAACACTCTAGAAACACTGCATTATTAGGTTCCGCCGAGTTCCAGTGAGCTCCAACGAAAGCGATTGCGCCTCCCTTGACCCCTCCCATTTCAATTCTGATCGTCGAGGACGACGCCGAAATCGGCGAGTTCATCTCCCTCTATCTCGCGGCGCACGATATCGAGACGAAGGTGGCCGCAAACGCCCAGGCGATGGACGCTGCGTTCAGCTCCGGAGCCTATGACCTGCTGATCCTCGATCTTAATCTTCCCGGCGAAGACGGCTTGTCGATCTGCCGGCGGGTGCGATCCGAGAGACGCATCCCTATAATCATACTAACGGCGCAGTCGGAGGACATCGACAAGATATTGGGTCTGGAGCTCGGGGCCGACGATTACATCGTCAAGCCTTTCAATTCGCGCGAACTGCTGGCGCGCATCCGCGCCGTGCTGAGGCGAACGGAAACCCCGAACGCCGTCGACGGGCGCGCTGTACGGCAAGCGTATCTTTTTTCGGGCTGGCGCGTCGATGTGCTGGCTCGAGAGGTCGTCGCGCCTTGCGGCATAAAGGTGGCCATGACCGGCGCCGAATTCGATCTGTTGCATGCTTTGTGCGAAAATCCCAATCGGGTGCTGACGCGCGAGCAGCTGATCAACATGACGCATGGCCCGACAACGGGACCATTTGAACGGAGCATCGACGTGCTGATCAGCCGGCTTCGACAGAAGATAGAAGCGGATCCAAAAAAGCCCGCGTTCATCCAGACGGTTCGCTCCGAGGGCTATATTTTCTCCACTCACGTGGCGCGCGCATGAACCCTACTCGCCTTCCCTGGCGTTTCCGGCTCAACAAACTGGCCGTGCAGATCACGCTGCTTATTTTCGTGTCGATCGTGGCGTTCCAGACCATCGTCATCGGCATGTTCCATGTGTTCGGCAGGCGGCACATCGTCGACCAAGGAGACTTCATCGCGAGCATAATCCTCGCTTTGGACGTCGCTCCGCTCTCAGAGAGAGCCAATGTCATCTCAGCGCTCTCTCACGCCGTACCCTACGCGAGTATCGAGATTCAGGACTCGCGCCCTCCGGCGGCGAATTCTTCGACGGGCGGCGGCGATCTCGCCTTTGAAAACGAAATTCGCCACATCGACTCGCTGTTATGGGACGGCGCAGACGTATTCAAGGTCGACAGTTCAACGCCCGAAGATTACGGCGTGCTCGCCGTCGAATTGCATAAGGGCGGCTACGCGACGGTCTCAATCGCCGAGCATCAAAAATCTCCCGGTTCGATATGGCGATGGCTTTGGCAACATGCCGATGACGAACCGTTCATCCTGACTCAGGGCGCGCGAACGGCCCTGTCTTTCATCATATTCACGGCGATCTTCGTGTTCTGGGCGCTGAACGCGATCATGGCGCCGCTGCGACGACTGGCAAAATATGCTGAGCAGATTCCGAACGATGTCGATACGAAAGCGCAGCTCCCGGAGCGAGGCCCTCAGGAAGTTCGCGAATTGACCCGCTCGCTCAATCGCATGCAGGCGCGCATCAGCAAGATGATCGCCGCGCGCGCCCATGTGCTTGCCGCCGTCAGCCATGACTTGCGAACGATTATCACGCGCCTAAAGCTGAAAACGGAATTCGTGTCAGATCAAAGCCTTCAGCAGCGAATGATGCGCGACGTCGATCTCATGGACGCGATGCTGTTCAAGAACCTTCAGTATTTACGCGCCGAGGGAGACGACAAATCCGACTGTTCCCTGGTCGATCTCGACAGCGTTCTGCAAACTGTCGCCGACGAGTTCTGCGACCTTGGGCACCATGTCACCTACCATGGCGACGGCCACCAGATGGTCTTTGGATCGCTTTGCGACGTGCAGCGCATTTTCACCAATCTCGTTGAAAACGCTACGCATCACGCGAAGACCGTGGATATCAACATCGCGGAAGGCCCGGGAGCGCTCATCGAGGTCGACGTCGTCGACGATGGACCGGGAATGTCAGCGGAAAGCAAGAAGACTGCATTTGAGCCTTTCGTTCGCGGTCAGCCGGGACGAACGCTCGACGAGCACAGCGGATTTGGACTCGGTCTTTCGATTGTGCGCTCGCTCGTCGAGCACCATGGCGGATCCGTGTCGCTGCTCGATCGCGAGCCCAACGGGCTAATCGCGCGCGTCTGTCTGCCCCGCGCATTGGGAGGGGACGAAGCGCCGTTTTCGGCGGGCTCCAAGGCGACGCCGGCGCTCTTCTGAACGATATCGAACGGTCAACCCGCCTCATGCGTCGCTGCTGCACGCGCGAGGAGAGCGCTCTGCCGAGTCGTCTCGAAACGCCCCGAACTGCGCCAGGGTGCGTTCATGCGGGCGCAAGCAGCAGGCTCGTCTCGCTCCTGGCGATCCCCTCGATCATCCTTACGCCCGACAGCACCCGATCGAATTCCTCGAGATTGGCGCACTCGATTTCCGCGATGAGGTCGAAAGGCCCGTTGGTGCTGTAAAGCGTGTGGATCTGCGGGAGTCCGCGCAGCGCCTGAGCGACGCGACGGGAATTCTTGCCGGAGACTTCGACCATCATGATCGCCCGGATCCGATCGGATGCGGCGGGATTTTTCAGGCGAACCGTAAAGCCCAGGATCACGTCGGACGCGATCAGCTTATCGAGGCGGTTCTGGACCGTCCCGCGCGAGACGCCGAGCGTCTTGGCGAGTTGGGACAAGGAGGCGCGCGCATCGGTCCGCAGCAGCGCGATCAGTCGGTGGTCGAGATCGTCCATGACCCACGTCTCTGTCGAAACGGTCAATATCTATGACCGAAATGACAAAATTCCAGCCATTTCGAGAATTTATGGCGATTTTGATTGGCGTTGCCGCGTTCTAGTCTTCTCCGACATGGATCGATCGGAGAAGTCATGGTGACGTTTCTGAGCGCGCGAGACATCGCCCGGATGGTTGGAGAAGTGGGCGCGCGACGCTTTTGGTTGCGGCTCGTCGACGATCTGCGTCACGATTTTATGCGCTGGGACGCGTTCGAGACGTCGCCGCGTTACGCGAGCCATTCGCCGCGCGGCGTCATCGAACTGATGCCGACGAGCGACGGCGAGGCTTTCGCCTTTAAATTCGTCAACGGTCATCCAGGCAACACGCAATTCAACCTGCAGACGGTCGTCGCCTTCGGCGCGCTCGCCGACGTCGAGACCGGCTATCCGACGCTCATCGCCGACATGACGCTCGCCACCGCCTTCCGAACCGGCGCGACCTCGGCTCTGGCGGCGGCGCATCTCGCGCGGCCAGACAGCAAGACGATGGCGCTGATCGGCCTTGGCGCCCAATCGGAGTTTCAGGCATGCGCCTTTCACGCCGTTCTAGGCGTTGACCGGCTTCGGGTCTTCGATGTCGACCTTGACGCCGTCGAGAAGTTCGAGCGCAACATGGCCGACTTCGGCCTGACAATCATTCGGTGCGCTAACGCGCGCAGCGCCGCATCCGGCGCAGACATCATCACGACGATCACGGCGGATAAGAAATTCGCCACGATACTCGCCGACGACATGGTTGGGCCTGGAACGCATATCAATGCGGTCGGCGGCGACTGTCCGGGCAAGACCGAGCTTGCGCGCGAGCTGCTGCTGCGCTCGCAGATTTTTGTCGAATATGCGCCGCAGACGCGCAGCGAGGGCGAAATTCAGCAACTCGACCCTGAGCATCCGGTGACGGAACTGCGGGAGATTCTTGCGGGTCATCGACCAGGGCGCACCTCCAAAGACGCGATCACCATCTTCGACAGCGTCGGTTTCGCCATCGAGGATTTTTCGGTGTTGCGCCTGTTGCGCGATCTTGCGCGGGAGACCGGCGTCGGCCGCAAGATCGAGCTGATCGCTGAGCCCGCAGACCCGAAGGATCTGTTCTCACTGCTGCATCCGCTCGATGCGGAGCAGGAAGACGTCGCAACTCTCGTAAGGACGGAACTGCCCGCATGATCGACGGACGTTCAATGCAAGAGAGTTCGCTGATGAGCTTCGACGCTGAAGCCGCTGCATGGAACGACGCCCCGCGAAGCGACGCGCGCGAGGTTGCGCCGCCACGGCCTGCGCCTGCGCGTCATACGCTACTGATGTGCGCGCCGGACTATTTCGGCGTCGATTACATCATCAACCCGTGGATGGAAAATCAGATCGGGCAAGCAGCGCTGCCGCGCGCGCAGACGCAGTGGGAGAACTTGCGCGGCAAGCTGGCGGCGCATAGCGATATTGCTTTCGTCGCGCCGACGCCCGGCCTGCCGGACATGGTCTTCACCGCCAATGCGGGGCTAGCGGTTGGCGAGAAGGCTGTCGTAAGCCGTTTCCACGCCAAGGAGCGCCGGCCCGAGGAGCGTCTGTTTTGCGACTGGTTCGAAGCGCAAGGCTATTCGATCGCACGCTGGCCGGAGAACGTTCCGTTTGAGGGCGCCGGCGACGCGCTTCTCGATCACGCGCGGGGCATTGTCTGGTGCGGATACGGCTGGCGCTCAGGCGAGGAAGCCCCCGAGCATCTTCAAAAGATCTTCGGTCTGCGCGCCGTCGCGCTGAAGCTCGTCGATCCGCGCTTCTATCATCTCGACACCTGCTTCTGCCCGCTGAGCGGCGGCTGGCTGATGTATTACCCAGCGGCCTTTGACATCGCGTCGCGGGAAGCGATCCGCGCCATCGCGCCCGTGGAGAAGCGGATCGAAGTCGGCGAGAAAGACGCGCTCTCTTTCGCCTGCAACGCTGTCGAAGTCGCCGGGCGCGTTTTCCTCAACGCCTGTTCCGACGATCTTCGTTCGCGCCTGATCGACGCGGGATTCACGCCCGTCGTCACGCCGCTCTCGGAATTCATGAAGGCGGGCGGCGCCGCGAAATGTCTGACGCTGCAGTTGCCGGGCGCCGCGTCCACGGTCATGCCGCGGGGATAAGCGTTTCTCCGCCGACCGGCCGGCTACAGGGGCAGAGTGCGCCGGTCCGCAAGGCGTCGAGCACGCGCAGCGTATCATCCGGCGCGCGGCCGACGTCGAGATTCGTCGCATAGACATGTTGAATGACATTGTCGGGATCGACGACGAAGGTGGCGCGATAGGCGACGCCTGAAGGCGCGCGCACGCCAAGGCCATCGATCAGATCGCCCCTCGAGTCGGCGAACTGCCAGATCGGCAAGCTCTTCAGGTCACGGTGGTCGCGCCGCCAGGCAAGCTTCACGAATTCATTGTCGGTCGAGCCGCCGAGAACGACGGCGTCGCGCTCGGCGAAATCCTTCGACAAGCGCGCGAAGGCCGCGATTTCCGTCGGACAAACGAAGGTAAAGTCCTTCGGATAGAAGAAGATGATTTTCCACATGCCTGGAAAGCTCGTCTCGCAGAGCGTTTCGAAGGCCGTCTCGCCGTTTTCTTCGATCTCGTTAAATCCCGGCTTTACGCCGGTAACAACGAAAGGCGGTATGCTGTCTCCAATTCCCAACATGTCTTTCTCCTAAAAACGCCGTCGGCGCTTATTGCGGATTGCTTCTGGAGACAGTCGCGTCGAACTCCTCCAGCCTCGAGGCGCAGCGCGGTCCAGCGCCGCCGCTCGGCAGGCCATAGAGTTCGGCGCGTCGCCAATCGATGAAGCGCTCTTCCGTCTCCCACATGGTCACCGAGAAATAGAGCACGTGCGGACCGCACTCCTTTCCCCTATGGAATTGAAATCCGATGAGACCGGCCGCTTCCCGCAGGCGGACGCTTGTCTCCCGCCAAGCCGTTTCGAATGTTTCTTCGCAGCCCTTGACGACCTTGAACTGGTTCGAGGCCATGAACATCGCGCGTTCCTTCTTTCCTGCTGCCGAATATTTCATGCGGTCTGCCACGCATGCTGCTGCGCACGACGCGACAGCGCGACGAGCGCGGCGAATTCGTCACATCGCTTGCGCATGCATTCATCGGAACAGGAAAGCGCATAGTGGCTGCGCAGCGCTGCAAGCCCATAGCCGGCAAGCTCGGTTTCATCGATCGACAGCCGCGCCGAGTATTGGTTCATCGCTTCGGCGAGGATCGAATCAATGCGTTTTCTCTCGCGCGCCAGATCGCACATCATTCTCTCCTTAGTGTCCCGGAACGCCACGCGTGGGTTGCGCGCCTGATTCTTTGATTGAGTTTTCCGATGCCGAAAGTCTCAGCGGCGCCGCGTGCATGCTCGAAAGATTTAACAGGCGACTTCCTGCGTCAATACAATTGATCCCTTATCGGAAGTCTTTCAGAAAGCGTCGTTCGAAGTGTTCTTATTTGCGAAATATTCCAATTAGAAGGAACACGAAACATCAGCGTTGCACGGCGTCATCGGCGCCGCCGACCGAGGCCTTCTCAAGGCCATCGTTCTGGCCTGTGGCCTTCATGACGGGGCCATCGTTCCGGCGCAAATCTGGGTTCATTCGACGATACGCTGCGAAGGCTTGGCTTCAGCGCCAACGCGGCAAGACCATGAACAAGGGAATGAAAATGCACAGCATCGCCACGCCCCGCCGGGTCAAGAAAGCCCTCGTCCTCGCGACGCTTCTGACGGCTTCCATGCCGCTGTATGGCTGCTACACGCCGGCGGAGCGCGCTCTCGGCGGCGGCGTCATCGGCGGCCTGGGCGGCGCCGGCATTGGCGCGCTTGCCTCGGGCGGACTCGCCGGCCCGACGCTCGCGACGGCGGCGGTCGGCGCGGCGGGCGGCGCGATCATTGGCGCTGCGACGGCGCCGCGCCCATATTATGGACGCCGCTATCGGCGCCATTACTACTGAGACAGGACGGTCTCGCTCAATGTGCGGGCGCTTTACGCAGCATCTCTCCTGGGAGGAACTCCAGCGGCTTGCCGATTTGATCGGCCAGCCGCGCAATCTGCAGCCGCGCTACAATGTGGCGCCGACGACGATGATCGAGGTCATTAGGCCTACGCCGGCGGGACATGAGCTTGGCCAGATGCGTTGGGGTTTTGCGCCCTCCTGGTGGAAGAAGCCCCTGCGCGAACTGCCTGCAACCTTCAATGCGCGCGCCGAGACGATCGCCGAAAAACCGATGTTTCGCTCGGCCTTCGCATCTCGGCGCTGCATTATCCCAGCGTCGGGCTTCTATGAATGGACCGGGGCGAAAGGCGCCAGGAGTCCGCATTATTTCACGGCGCCCGACGGCCGCCCGCTCGCATTCGCCGGCTTGTGCGAGAGCTGTCGCGACGTCGAGAGCGATGCGAAGATCGAGTCCGCGACGATCATTGTCGGTCCAGCGAATGGCTGGATGCGCCGTTTCCATGATCGGATGCCGGTCATCCTAAACTGGCGCGACGCCAACGCATGGATGTCGGGCGAGGATCCCGGGACGTTGCTCCGCGCGCCGCCCGAAGAGGCTCTGCAGGAATGGATCGTGTCGCCGCGCGTCAACCGTTCGGGCGAAGCCGACGACGATCCGGCGCTGATCGCCCCTAGCCTCACGGCCTCTGATCTTATCGATCGCCTAGGCGCCCTGTCCGGCGAAGCGAATCACCCGAGTTCGAAGGTCGTGACGCCGTAGCAGCGATCGATGCGTCCCGGCGGCGTTCCTTCCGTATACATGCGCGCCGTGTCGAACACGGCGGTCATCTGGCGTCGCTGCGCCAGCGCGATGGCGGCGGCGTTTGCTTCGGGCGTATCAAGAAATACGGCCGCGCCGGCGGCTCGCGCGCATAAGCCTTGAAACAGCGCGTCGGCGATTTGCAAATCATCCGCGAACAGCGGCCCGATCTTGTAGCCATCACGACACGCGCGCAGCACGCCATAGCCGACGAGCCGGCCTTGCTTCACCACGGCGAGCGCGGCGCTCTGCGGCTGAGCGATCCAGCGCGAAAGAAACTTCGAACGCGATGTGGCAAAGACCGTTTGGTCATAACGCACAATCTCGTCGAAAGGCAGTTCAGCCAATTCAGTCACGTCGGGAGGCGCTTGGCCGCCGCCGACGCAGCGATGACGTATGTTGCGATAGGCGAATTTGAATCCGTGCCGCGCATAAGTCTGCTGAAGGTCGATCGCGGCGTCGAGCCCGACATTGCGCCCCTGCACATGCCGCAGCGCGACGTCCAAGAGCCGAAGGCCGACGCCCTGTTCACGGTAGTGCGGACGAACGATGAAAAGCCCGACATAGCCGAAGGACTCGTCATAGGCGACGGCGGAGATGCAGCCCAGAGGCTCGCCCGCGCGCTCGGCGATGAAGAACCCCTTCGGATCGACGGCGTAGAAACTCTCCGCGTCATAAAGTCCGGGATTCCAGCCCTCGGTTGCAGCCCAATCGAGCGCACGATCAAGTTCGCTCCTGGACATTCGGCGAATGACGATATCTTCCAAGTTCATGCGAGGCTTGTGGCGCGAGTCGCTGCAGGACGCAACCAGAGCGCCCGGCCGCTAGGGACCGTCCTCCAGAAGCTGCGTGATCGAACCATTTGCGTGCAAGCGTCTGATCGCCTCGGCCAGGAGACCGGCGACGCTGACCACAATCAACCGATCGCCAAGCGCGGCCGCCATGGACGGTTGCAGCCGCACTGAATCGGTGATGATGAGCTGGTCGATCGGCGCGTTCTTTAGCGCGGACGCAGCCTTTTCGGAAAAGACGCCGTGGGTCGCTGCGACCCAGACGTGCGCCGCGCCATTGGCGCGGCAGGCCGCAGCGGTGCGCGCCACCGTGCCGCCGCCGGCGATGAGGTCGTCGATGATGATCGCGGTGCGATCCTTGACGTCGCCCGCGAAAATATCGCCAACGACGTGGCCCTCACTTCGGTATTTATCCATGAAGGCCTTGGCCACCGGCCGCTTCAGCATGCGGTCAAGCCGCAGCCGAAAAATCTCCGCGCGCTTCTCGCCGCCAAGATCAGGAGAGACGACGGCGACAGGCCTGTCCCCGATGTTGGCCAGGACATGACGCGCAAACAGCGCCTGAGCGTCAAGGTGAACCGTCTCGCAACGAAAGGCGTTCTGAAAAGCGGCGATGTTGTGTACGTCGACGCAGACCACACGATCCGTTCCAAGCGCTTCAAACAGCTGTGCGACATAGCGCGTGGTGACCGGATCGCGGGGCTTGGTGCGCCGGTCCTTGCGCGCGAAGCACAGATAGGGCGTGACGGCCGTGACGCGCCGGGCGCCCGCGTCCTTCAGCGCGCCGACGAAGAACAACAGTTTGCATAGCTTGTCGGCGCTGCTGGCGACATCGTCGCCATTTAGGGTGAAGATAACGTAGCAGTCGCGGCCGCGCACATTTTCGAGCGGGCGGATCTTATATTCGCCGTCTTCGAACTCGCGGTCTTCCAGCGGCGCGAGCTCAGCGCCAAGCGCCTGTGCGACGTCTTCGCCAGCAGATATGCTTGCGCCGAGCGCGAAGAGCGCAAGGCTGCCATCCGCTGTTTCGCGCGTCGCCCGTCTGGGCGCGCCATCCAGAACATGCGCCGAAATCGCGGTGAGCGCCGAGTCGATCGTGCTCCCGTCTTCCGAAAGCGGCGCCACCAGAATTTCCACAATGGCGCGAGCGCGTCCACGTTCCGCGCTGGTGTATTGCGCGAGCACTGGTTGGCCGGTGCGCCGCACCTCCTTGAACAGACGACGCAGCCGCACCGCGCCGCGGCGATTTCCCGCTTCGCTCAGCCTGTCGCCGATCCGGTAGGGACCAAGCAACATCGCCGCGGCCGATGCGCCTTCGGTCAGGACGCCGTCGTCGTCCGGTCCCTCAAATTGATGAACGAACAAGGTTTCGGCGGCGCCGCGCTCTTCCGGCGCAAAGCTGATTGCGCTTCGCCGAGGCGCGAAAGCGCCGGCGCGCGCCGCCTCCCAGCGCTCATGTACGAGATCGAGCTCCAGTCGTTTCGGCTGAGGCGCGAAGTCCAGACGTTCGAAAAGCCGCTTGAGCGGTGGTTCGGTTTGCGCCATCGTCGTCATTTCTTGAAACCTTCTGTCGTCGCAAGGACGTTATTCGTCCACCGCGCCGCGACTCGGGCAAAGATACTCGACAAACCATTTGGTCGCGCGCTCGACGGCGCTCTCCAACGTGCCGGGCTCCTCGAAGAGATGGGTGGCGCCGGGAATGATGTCGAGACGGTTCCGGCATCTGAGCAGCTGCTGCGCGCTGCGATTGAGTTCAATCACGCCATAGTCCAGTCCGCCGACGATCAGCAACGTCGGCGCTTGAACCCGCCGCAGCGCGTCGCCTGCAAGATCTGGCCGACCGCCGCGCGAGACGACGGCGGCGACGCTTGGTTCGTCGGCCGCGGCGACGAGCGCGGCGGCGGCGCCCGTGCTCGCCCCGAACAGTCCGATGGGCAAGCGAGCGGCGTCACTTTCCGCCGTCCAGGCGATCGCCTCGCCGACGCGCGCGCCGAGCAGCGGAATATCGAAGACGTTGCGCCGGAATTCGCCTTCCTCGGCGGTGAGGAGATCGAACAGCAAACAGGCGAATCCCTGCGCGACGAGTCGCTCGGCGACATATCTGTTGCGCGGACTGAAGCGCGAGGAGCCGCTGCCATGCGCGAAAATGACAAGCCCCTGTGGCGATTGAGGCAGGTACAGCGATCCTTCCAATCGATGGGGGCCGATTGCAACGTCGGCGGTCGTGAAGTCGCTCGTCATCGGGACCTCGTGCAGATTGGACGTTTCAGCCTACATGGCGTCCTACATGGCGTCGCAGCATGAATCTTCTTGTGGAGAAACCGCTGAGCCCTCGCCATATTCCCTTAAGGACGCTCGCTCGTCCGCCTCAGCTCAGAGGGAGGTTCGCATGCAAACGCAGCCGAAGATAGATTTCCAGGGCGTTGAGCCGTCATCCCGCCAGCAAGAACTAATCATGCGACAGATAGAAAAACTCGAGGATCGCTACGGACGTGCGACAGCCTGTCGCGTCGTCGTGAAGGGTCCGGGCGCCCATCATCACACGGGCGGGCTCTATGAGATCAACCTGCATCTCGTCCTTCCAAACAAGCGCGAGGTCGCGATCGAGCGCACGCCCCATCAGGATGAGCGGTTCCAGGATTTCGATTTTGCGCTCAATGACGCGTTCAAGCGGGCGCGACGCCGGTTGCAAGATCAGGTGCGGCGCATGCGCGGGAAAGTGAAGCATCACGAGACCGCGCCGACCGGAGTCGTGAAGAAAATGGTGGCCGAGGATGGCTACGGTTTCATCGAAGCGCCCGACGGTCGCGAGATCTACTTCCACCGCAACAGCGTTGAAGGTTCCGAATTTGACGCGTTGAAGCCCGGCGTGCGCGTTCGCTATAGCGAGGAGGAGGGCAGAGAGGGTCCGCAAGCCAGCCGCGTCACGCCGCTCGGCCGCGACGCCGCCTGAACTGCCGGGGATGGCCGCTGCGGGCGATCACGTCGCGACGGGGCGCTGGGAGCATTTCCCGCACGACGCCGACATCGGCGTCCGCGGCTATGGCGCGACGCCCGGTGAAGCCTGCGAACAGGCCGCGCTCGCCATGACGGCGGCGATCGTTGACCTAGCGACTGTTCGGCTCGAGCAGACAGTGGACTTTGCGCTCGAAGCGCCCAGCCTCGACCTGCTGCTCGTCGACTGGCTTAACGCGCTCATATACGAGATGGCGGAGCGTCGGATGGTGTTTGGCGCGTTCCATGTAAAGATCGAGAACGATCGTCTCAAGGGCCGCGCTCTCGGCGAGGCCGTGTCCCGCGCGCGACACGCGCCCGCCGTGGAAGTGAAAGGCGCGACCTACACCGAACTTGCCTTCGTCGAGGATCGGCCAGGACTTTGGCGCGCGCAGTGCGTCATTGACGTTTAGCCGCCGGAGGATGCGATGGACGTTTCACGTTTCGAAAAGCTCTCGGAGACGGCGTGGCGAATTGCGCCCTTCGGGGGCATGCGCGCGCCGGCGATCGTTTATGCGACTGAAGACCTCATGACGGAAATGGACGACAAGGTCTTCGATCAGGTGACCAACGTCGCGAAATTGCCGGGCATCGTGCGCGCTTCCTACGCCATGCCCGACGCGCATTGGGGCTATGGCTTTCCGATCGGCGGCGTTGCGGCTTTTGATGCAGACGAAGGCGGCGTGGTGTCCGCTGGCGGCGTCGGGTTCGACGTCTCCTGCGGCGTACGCACGCATCTGACGCATCTGACGCGCGAGCAGGTCATTTCCGTTCAGCAGGAACTCGCCGACGCGCTCTTTGAGCATGTCCCGGCTGGAGTTGGTTCAGAGGGCGAGATCGCTCTCGACGAGCAGGGCATGAACGCCATGCTTCTCGGCGGCGCGCAATGGGCGATCGAGCGCGGCTTCGGGCGGCCCGAGGATCTCGATCGCATCGAAGAGAGAGGATGCGCGTCGGGCGCCGACCCCGCCGCAGTGTCGGAACATGCGCGAAAACGCCAGCGGCGCGAAATGGGCACGCTGGGGTCGGGCAATCATTATCTGGAGGTGCAAGAAGTCGCCGAAATCTTCGACGATAAAATCGCCGCCGCATATGGCCTCGTCAAAGGCGAGTGCGTTGTGACGATCCATTGCGGCTCGCGCGGCCTCGGCCATCAGATCGGCACGGAATATTTGCGCGAGATGGTGTTGTCGGCGCCGAATTACGGGATTGAGTTGCCCGATCGTGAATTGGCCTGCGCGCCGATCAAATCGGAACTCGGTCAGAAATATCTCGGCGCCATGCGCGCGGCGATCAATTGCGCGCTCGCCAATCGCGAGATCATCGGCCATTTGGCGCGAGAGGCCTTCGCCAGATTTTTCGCGCAGGAAGACTTGCCGCTCATGTTTGATGTTTCCCACAACACCTGCAAGGTCGAGCGCCATGCCATCGACGGCGAGACGCGCCAGCTTTTCGTTCATCGCAAAGGCGCGACGCGCGCGTTCGGTCCCGGCCATGAAAGTTTGCCGGAGGCGCTGCGGCCGTATGGGCAGCCGGTGCTGATCGGTGGCAGCATGGGCGCGGGCTCCTATGTTCTCGCCGGCGTGAAGACGAGCGAGCTCCAGGCGTTTTCATCCGCCTGTCACGGCGCGGGCCGACGCATGAGCCGCCATGCGGCGACGCGGACCTGGGGCGGACGCCAAGTCGTTGACGATCTTCGCGCACAGGGGATCATCGTCAAGAGTCCGTCGCTGCGCGGCGTCGCTGAAGAGGCGCCTGGCGCCTACAAGGACGTTCGCGCGGTCGTCGATTCCGCCGAGGCGGCAGGATTGGCGCGAAAGGTCGCCTTTCTGAAGCCGCTCATCTGCGTCAAGGGCTGAGAAAGCAGCGCGACGATGGAGTCGATCCCCCATATCGGAGCGAGCGCCATTGGCGACGCAGGCTCGCCATCGATTGCCGAGAAGGTTCGATTTCTCAGCGCGCCCGGCGCCTATTCGCACGCTCCGGCGTCGGTGGCGGTGCTGGAAACGCATATGTCCTATGTCTTTCTGGCGGGCGATAAGGTCTACAAGCTCAAGAAGCCGGTTCGCTATCCATTTCTCGACTTCTCGACGATCGATGCTCGCGAACGCAATTGTCGCGAGGAGGTGCGCCTCAACCGCCGGCTTGCGGCCGATGTGTATTTGGGCGTCGCGCCATTGACCTGTGATCCGATGCGCCGCATGGCTCTCAGCGGCGATGGCGCCGTCGTCGACTGGCTTGTCGCGATGCGCCGCCTGCCGCGCGAAGCTATGCTCGATCGGCTGATCGCCGAAGATCGCTTGAGCACGGCGCAGATTGACGCGCTCTGCGACACCTTGGCGGAGTTCTATCGCGGCGTGGAACGCTCCTCGATCAGCGCCGAGGACTATGCGCTGCGTTTTTTTTGCGAGCAGGAAAAGAATCGGGATGTTCTGACGCGGCGGGACTTCGCGCTCGACCATGGGCGCACGCCCGTTCTGCTCGACCTTCTCGACGCAAGACTGGCGGCCAGCCGATCGCTGTTGCAGGAGCGCGTCTTTCAGGGCCAGGTCGTCGACGGGCATGGCGACTTGCGCCCGGAGCATATCTGCTTTTGCGACCCCATCGCCATATTCGACTGTCTGGAGTTCAACGCCGAACTGCGCCAGGTCGATCCCTTCGATGAGCTTGCCTATCTTGGCGTCGAATGTGCGCTGCTTGGCGCGCACACGCTCGGCGTCGAACTCGTCGACAAAGTGGCGCAGCGACTCTCCTGCGAACCCCCGCGCCGCCTGGTGTCGTTCTATGCGGCTTGGCGCGCGGTGCTGCGCGCGCGGCAGTCTGTGGCGCATCTTCTCGATGAATCGCCACGTGAGCCAACGAAGTGGGAGCCGCTGGCGACGCGCTATCTGAATCTTGCGCAATCGGCGCTCGCCGCCGACAATCGGATGGGGAAGTGAGGGCGTCATGTCCTTTTACGACCGAACCGACGCTGGACGTCGCCTTGCCGCCGAGCTTGAGAAATTCAAGGGCGAGGATGTTGTCGTCTTCGCCCTGCCGCGCGGCGGAGCCCCCGTCGCCGAGCCGATCGCGGTTTTGCTGAAGGCGCCTCTCGATCTCGTGCTCGTCAGGAAAATTGGCGTGCCCTTCCAGCCGGAGCTGGCGATGGGCGCCGTGGCGGACGGCGTCGCTCCGGTGATCGTGCGCAATGAGGACGTGATCGCCATGGCGGATGTGAGCGAACAGGAGTTTGAGAGAGTGTGCGAGCGCGAGCTTGAGGAGATCGAACGGCGCCGGCAGCTCTATCTTGGCCGCCGGGAGCGACCGGAGGCGAAAGGGCGCATCGCTATTGTCGTCGACGATGGCGTCGCCACCGGGGCGACGACGCGCGCGGCCTTGCGCGCCGTCCGCGCGCGTGCGCCAAAGCAGCTTGTGTTGGCCGTGCCGGTCGCGCCTCCAGATACGCTGGAGTCTCTTAGCGCTGAAGTCGACGAGATTGTTTGTCTTGAGACGCCTCGCGCGTTCGGCGCGATAGGCTTTTTCTATCGTGATTTTCGCCAGATCAGCGATGATGAAGTGATCGAGATTCTTGATCGATGCGCCAGGAGGGCAGGGGGCGCGTCGAACGCGACGATCTGAGCGGCCGAACGCAGCGTATCGGATCGATGTCGTCGATATGGGCGACCTGAAATCAGCCATAATCGCCCAAAAAGCTCGGTCCGCGGCTTTTGGGAGATCAACCATGCGCCAAAACAGCGGATCGATCATTTTTGCCGCGCTTCTCGTCACGGCGGCCCCGGCGCAGGCGTTCGACAGCCCGATCAATCGCGGTCCGCTCGCCGACTTCCTCAATGTGTTTCGCGAGCAGGCGATACCGCGGCAGGCCGTCACTTGGCGCCATCCGCAATTCAAGCGCGGCACGGTCGTCATCTCGACCAAGGACCGCCGGCTCTATTACGTGCTCGGCGATGGAAGCGCGATTGAATATGGCGTCGGCGTCGGCCGAATGGGCTTCACCTGGTCTGGCGTGAAAACGATTTCGCGCAAGCGCGAGTGGCCGGACTGGAGTCCGCCGCCGCAGATGCTCAAGCGCAGACCGGATCTGCCGCGCCATATGGCCGGCGGCATGGAAAATCCGCTTGGCGCGCGCGCGCTTTACCTCGGCTCGAGCCAATATCGCATTCATGGCTCCAACGAGCCGGACACGATCGGCGCCGCCGTATCATCGGGCTGCATCCGCATGACCAACAAGGACGTCGTCGATCTCTACGGTCGCGTTAAGGTCGGGACGAAAGTCGTCGTGCTCAATTAACGGCGGCTTGCGTCTGTCTCGCGCTCAGACTCGACTGCTTCGCAGACCAAGCCCTGGCGCCAAACGCCGTAGCGCCAGGGCGTAAGCGGGCTTGCGTCGGCGCGCAGGGTTGCGGGCACGGGGTCGAATCCCGCGCCGCCGGCCGGACGGCAGCGACAGATCCGCGCAAATCCCATCCAACCGCCAGCCCATAAGCCATGTTTCGCGATCGCTTCGTCGGCGTATTCCGAGCAGGTGGGCGCATAGCGGCAGAAGCGTCCCGCAAAGGCCGAGAAGGTGACCCGGTAGACGAATATCAGCGCGCGCGCGGCGCGAGCGGGCAGGGACAGAGAGGCGGACAGCAGGGAGGACACGGACAGCAATCTATGTCGTCGGCGACACGATCGGAAGGGGAGCGATCGCAGGGCGGGGACTCGCAATGGGCGCCCCAGTCCGTCCAATAAAAAAGGCCGCCCGGCGAGGGCGGCCTTTTCAGTCTTAGCGTGTTGCGCGATCTCATTCCGCAGGCGGCAGCGCCGGCGTAGGCTCGGCCGCTTCGGCGCCGCGCTGCTCGATGATGAGTTCGTCGCGTCCGCCCGCGACGGCGCGGAACTTGGACATCGCCGCGCCGGTGCCGGCCGGAATGAGCCGGCCAACGATGACGTTCTCCTTGAGGCCGACGAGCGGGTCGATCTTGCCGTTGACGGCGGCCTCGGTGAGGACGCGCGTCGTCTCCTGGAAGGAGGCGGCCGAGAAGAACGAGCGCGTCTGCAGCGAGGCCTTGGTGATGCCGAGCAGCACCGGCGTGCCATTCGCAGGCTTGCCGCCATTCTCGAGCGCCTTGGCGTTCGCCTCCTCGAGCTCCAGCTTGTCGACTTGCTCGCCTTCGAGGAAGCCGGTGTCGCCGGGATCGACGATGTCGATCTTCTGCAACATCTGACGCACGATCACTTCGATGTGCTTGTCGTTGATGTTGACGCCCTGCAGCCGGTAGACCTCCTGGATCTCGTTGACGAGGTAAGCCGCAAGCTCCTCCACGCCCTTGATCGCCAGAATGTCATGCGGCGCCGGATTGCCGTCGACGATGTAATCGCCCTTCTCGACGACGTCGCCGTCCTGAAGATGGATATGCTTGCCCTTCGGGATCAGATATTCGACCGGATCCGCGCCTTCCTCGGTCGGCGTGATGGTGATGCGCTGCTTGTTCTTGTAGTCCTTGCCGAAGGCGACCGTGCCGGAGATTTCCGCGATGATCGCATGATCTTTCGGACGGCGCGCCTCGAAAAGCTCCGCGACGCGCGGCAGGCCGCCGGTGATGTCGCGGGTCTTGGCGCTCTCCACCGAAATACGCGCGACAATGTCGCCGGCCTTCACCGTGCCGCCGGGTTCGACGGCAATGATCGAGTCGACGGGCAGCAAGTAGCGAGCGTCGCCGCCGCGGGCCAGCTTGACGATCTTGCCGTCGGCGCCCTTGATGACGATCGACGGCTTCAGGCTGGCCGAACGCAGGTTGAGGCGGTAGTCCATGACCATGCGCTTGGTGATGCCGGTCGATTCGTCGACCGTCTCCGACATCGATTGCCCTTCGACGAGTTCCTCGAAGCCGATGACGCCGTCGACTTCGCTGATGATCGGACGCGTGTAAGGATCCCACTCGGCGAGGCGCTGGCCGCGCTTCACCTTGTCGCCCTCGTCGACCTTCATTTTGGCGCCGTAGAGGAGGCGGTTCACCGCGCGCTCCTCGCCATTCGGGCCGAGGATCACGATGGCGACGTTACGCGCCATGACGATGAGGTCGCCGTCCGAGTTGCGGGCGAGATGGCGGTTGCGCACATGCACCTTGCCCTCGAAGTTCGACTCGATGAAGGACTGGTCAGCCAGCTGCGCCGCACCGCCGATATGGAAGGTGCGCATGGTGAGCTGCGTGCCTGGCTCCCCGATCGACTGCGCCGCGATGACGCCGACGGCTTCGCCCATATTGACGGGGGTGCCGCGCGCCAGATCGCGTCCATAGCATTTGGCGCAGACGCCGTTCTTGGCCTCGCAGGTCAGGACCGAGCGAATCTTCACCTCCTGAATGCCGGCGGCGTTGATCGCGTCGATGTGCTCCTCCTGGATCATCTCGCCGGCCGGCACGATCACGGTCTTGCCGTCCTGCGACATCAGATCTTCCGCCGCGGTGCGGCCGAGGATTCGCGACGTCAGCGAGGCGACGACCTGTCCCGCGTCGATGATCGCGCGCATGCGGATGCCGTTCTGGGAGCCGCAGTCGGTCGACGAGATGATGGAATCCTGCGCAACGTCAACGAGGCGGCGCGTGAGATAGCCCGAGTTCGCCGTCTTCAACGCCGTGTCGGCGAGACCCTTGCGGGCGCCGTGCGTGGAGTTGAAGTATTCAAGGACGGTGAGGCCTTCCTTGAAGTTCGAGATGATCGGGCTCTCGATGATCTCGCCCGAGGGCTTGGCCATCAGTCCGCGCATCGCCGCGAGCTGCTTCATCTGCTGCGGCGAGCCGCGCGCGCCGGAATGCGACATCATATATATCGAGTTGATCGGCACGTCGCGGCCGTGCTCGTCTTTGCTCACCGACGAGATGCGCTGCATCATCTCCTCGGCGAGCTTGTCCGTGCACTTCATCCAGGCGTCGACGACCTTGTTGTATTTTTCGCCCTGGGTGATGAGGCCGTCGTTATACTGCTGCTCATACTCCTTGGCGGCGGCGCGCGTCTCGGAGACGATCGCCTCCTTGTTTTCCGGCACGACCATGTCGTCCTTGCCGAAGGAGATTCCGGCCTTGAAGGCTTCGCGGAAGCCAAGCGACATGATGCGGTCGCAGAAGATGACCGTCTCCTTCTGACCGCAGTTGCGGTAGACGGTGTCGATCATGTTCGAGATTTCCTTCTTGGTCATCAGTCTGTTGACGACGTCAAAGGGAATCTTGTCGTGCCTTGGCACGAGCTGTCCGAGCATCATGCGGCCGGGCGTCGTGTCGAAAATCTTCGACACGCGCTTGCCATTCTCGTCATAGGTCCAGGCGCGGCCCTTGATCTTGGTGTGGAGCGTGACCGCCTTGGCGGCGATCGCGTGCTCGATCTCGCCCTGGCTCGCGAACGCCATCCCCTGTCCGGGTTCGCCGTCGCGCTCAAGCGTGAGATAATAGAGGCCGAGAACGATATCCTGCGACGGCACGATGATCGGCTGACCATTGGCCGGATGCAGGATGTTGTTCGTCGACATCATCAGCACGCGCGCTTCGAGCTGCGCTTCAAGCGACAGCGGCACATGCACGGCCATCTGGTCGCCGTCGAAGTCGGCGTTGAAGGCGGCGCAGACGAGCGGATGCAGCTGGATCGCCTTGCCCTCGATCAGCACGGGCTCGAACGCCTGAATGCCGAGACGGTGCAGAGTCGGGGCGCGATTCAACAGCACCGGATGCTCGCGAATGACCTCGTCGAGGATATCCCAGACTTCCGGCTTTTCCTTTTCGACGAGCTTCTTCGCCTGCTTGACGGTCGCCGAATAGCCCTTGGCGTCGAGACGCGAATAGATGAACGGCTTGAACAGCTCGAGCGCCATCTTCTTGGGCAGGCCGCACTGATGCAGCTTCAGCTCCGGACCGACGACGATCACCGAGCGGCCGGAATAATCGACGCGCTTGCCCAAGAGGTTCTGGCGGAAGCGGCCCTGCTTGCCCTTCAGCATGTCGGCGAGAGACTTCAGCGGACGCTTGTTGGCGCCGGTGATCACCCGTCCGCGGCGGCCGTTGTCGAACAGCGCGTCGACGGCCTCCTGCAACATGCGCTTCTCGTTACGGATGATGATGTCCGGCGCGCGCAATTCGATCAGCCGCTTCAGACGATTGTTGCGGTTGATGACGCGGCGGTAGAGATCGTTCAGATCCGAGGTCGCGAAGCGGCCGCCGTCCAGCGGCACGAGCGGACGCAGATCCGGCGGAATGACCGGAACTTCCTTAAGGATCATCCATTCGGGGCGATTGCCCGACTGCAGGAAAGCCTCGATGATCTTGAGGCGCTTGGCCAGCTTCTTGGGCTTGAGCTCGGTCTTCGCTTCGGAGATCTCGATGCGCAGCGACGCGGCGATCGCTTCGAGGTCCATCGACTCAAGAAGCTTGCGGATCGCTTCCGCGCCGATCATGGCCGTGAACGTGTCTTGGCCATATTCGTCTTGCGCGCGCATATATTCGTCTTCCGACAGCAACTGGCGCTCTTTGAGCGGCGTCAGGCCCGGATCGATGACGATGTAGGACTCGAAATAGAGGATGCGCTCAAGATCTTTGAGCGTCATGTCGAGCAACAGGCCGATGCGCGAGGGCAGCGACTTCAAAAACCAGATGTGGGCGACGGGCGCGGCGAGCGAGATGTGGCCCATGCGGTCACGCCGCACGCGCGCGAGGGTGACCTCGACGCCGCACTTCTCGCAAATGACGCCCTTGTATTTCATCCGCTTATATTTGCCGCACAGGCACTCATAGTCCTTGATCGGACCGAAGATGCGCGCGCAGAAAAGACCGTCGCGCTCGGGCTTGAACGTGCGGTAGTTGATCGTCTCGGGCTTCTTGATCTCGCCGTAAGACCAGGAAAGAATCTTCTCCGGGCTTGCGATCGAAATCTGAATCTGGTCGAAGGCCTGCGTCGCCACGACCGGATTGAAGAGATTCATGACCTCTTGCTGATTCATGGTCTTCTCCTGGGGCGCGGCGGATAAGGCCTGGGGCCGTAATTCACGCGCCGTAAAATTTCTATTTACGCCGTCATTGCGAGGAGCGTAGCGACGAAGCAATCCAGGCCGTCGTCCGCTGCTCTGGATTGCTTCGCTTCGCTCGCAATGACGATGGCGGCGGTCAGTCTCATTACTCCGCCGCCTCGGCCGCCGTCGGCGGCGCTTCTTCTTCTTCCGGCTCCGCGTTGGTCAGTTCGACGTTCAGCGCCAGCGAGCGCATCTCCTTGATGAGCACATTGAAGCTTTCCGGAATGCCTGATTCAAACGTGTCGTCGCCGCGCACGATCGACTCATAGACCTTGGTGCGGCCGGCGACGTCGTCCGACTTCACGGTCAGCATCTCCTGCAGCGTATACGCGGCGCCATAGGCTTCGAGCGCCCAGACCTCCATTTCGCCGAAGCGCTGACCGCCGAACTGCGCCTTGCCGCCCAGCGGCTGCTGGGTGACGAGCGAGTAGGGGCCGATGGAGCGCGCGTGGATCTTATCGTCGACGAGATGGTGCAGCTTCAGCATATAGATGTAGCCGACGGTCACCTTGCGGTCGAAGGTCTCGCCGGTGCGTCCGTCGAAGAGCCTCACCTGACCTGACGAGGCCAGTCCCGCCTTCTCCAGCATGTCGACGATGTCCTTCTCTCGCGCGCCGTCGAACACCGGCGTCGCGATCGGAACCCCGCGCTTCAGATCCTTGCCGACGTCCACAAGGCTCGTCTCGTCGAGCGAGGCGAGTTCCGGATCGTCGCCGTAGATTTCGGTCAACGCTTTGCGCAAGGGCTTGACGTCTTTGCTGCGATAATAAGCGTCGACGGCCCGGCCGACCTGCTTGCCGAGACCCGCGCAGGCCCAGCCAAGATGCGTCTCGAGAATCTGTCCGACGTTCATCCGGCTCGGCACGCCGAGCGGATTGAGCACGATGTCGACAGGCGTGCCGTCCTCGAGGAACGGCATGTCTTCCTGCGGCACGATGCGCGAAACGACGCCCTTGTTGCCGTGACGGCCGGCCATCTTGTCGCCGGGCTGGATCTTGCGCTTCACCGCTACGAAGACTTTGACCATCTTCATCACGCCGGGCGGCAGTTCGTCGCCGCGCTGCAGTTTCTCGACCTTGTCGAGGAAGCGGTTCTCAAGCCCCTTCTTCGACTCGTCATATTGCTTGCGCACGGCCTCGATCGACCCCATCAGCGCGTCGTCCTCGACGACGAAGGTCCACCACTGCGAGCGGGGATATTCGTCGAGGATCGCCTGAGTCAGCTTCTCGCCCTTCTTGAAGGACTTCGGGCCGGCGATGCCGACCTTGCCGATCAGCGTTTCACAAAGACGCGTATAGACGTTGCGGTCCAGGATCGCGAGTTCGTCGTCGCGGTCTTTGGCCAGACGCTCGATCTCCTCGCGTTCGATCGCCTGGGCGCGTTCGTCCTTCTCGACGCCGTGGCGATTGAAGACGCGCACCTCGACGATCGTTCCCTGAACGCCCGGCGGCACGCGCAGCGACGTGTCGCGCACGTCGGAGGCCTTTTCGCCGAAGATGGCGCGCAGCAGCTTCTCTTCCGGCGTCATCGGGCTTTCGCCCTTTGGCGTGATCTTGCCGACGAGAATGTCGCCCGCCTGCACTTCGGCGCCGATATAGACGATCCCCGCCTCGTCGAGATTCTTCAGCGTCTCTTCCGAGACGTTGGGAATATCGCGGGTGATTTCTTCCGGACCGAGCTTCGTGTCGCGCGCCATCACCTCGAATTCATCGATGTGAATGGAGGTGAACACGTCGTCCTTGACGATGCGCTCGTTCAGGAGGATCGAGTCCTCGAAGTTGTAGCCGTTCCAAGGCATGAAGGCGACGAGCACATTGCGTCCGAGCGCCAGATCGCCAAGGTCGGTTGACGGACCGTCGGCGATGATGTCGCCCTTCACCACAAGATCGCCGACGCGAACGAGCGGCTTCTGGTTGATGCAGGTCGACTGGTTCGAGCGCTGGAACTTCATCAGCCGATAGATGTCGACGCCGGGCTTGCCCGGATCAAGTTCTTCGGTCGCCCGGATGACGATACGGGTCGCGTCGATCTGGTCGACCACGCCGGTGCGGCGCGCCGAGATGGCGGCGCCGGAGTCGCGCGCCACGATCGCCTCCATGCCGGTGCCGACGAGCGGCGCGTCGGCCTTGACGAGCGGCACGGCCTGACGCTGCATGTTCGAGCCCATCAGCGCCCGGTTGGCGTCATCGTTCTCAAGGAACGGAATGAGCGCCGCGGCCACCGACACGAGCTGCTTGGGCGACACGTCCATCGCGTCGACTTTCTCGCGCGGCACGAGCATGACGTCGCCGGCGTGACGGCAGAGCACGAGGTCTTCCGTCAGATTGCCGTCCTTGTCGACTTGCGCGTTCGCCTGCGCGACGTGATATTTCGCCTCCTCCATCGCCGACAGATAGGCGACTTCGCCAGTCACCTTGCTGTCGCGCACGCGGCGATACGGCGCTTCGATGAAGCCGTATTTGTTGACGCGGGCGAAGGTCGCGAGCGAATTGATCAGGCCGATGTTCGGACCTTCCGGCGTCTCGATCGGACAGATGCGGCCGTAATGCGTCGGGTGCACGTCGCGCACCTCGAAGCCCGCCCTTTCACGGGTAAGTCCGCCCGGGCCAAGCGCCGAGAGACGACGCTTATGCGTGATCTCCGACAGCGGATTGGTCTGGTCCATGAACTGCGACAGCTGCGACGAACCGAAGAATTCGCGCACGGCCGCCGCCGCCGGCTTGGCGTTGATCAGGTCCTGCGGCATGACCGTGTCGATGTCGACCGACGACATGCGCTCCTTGATGGCGCGCTCCATGCGCAGCAGGCCGAGGCGATACTGATTCTCCATCAGCTCGCCGACCGAGCGCACCCGGCGGTTGCCGAGATGGTCGATGTCGTCGATTTCGCCGCGACCATCGCGCAGATCGACGAGCGCCTTGACGACCGCGAGGATGTCTTCACGACGCAGCGTCCGCGTCGTGTCCGGCGCGTCGAGATCGAGGCGCATGTTCATCTTCACGCGGCCGACGGCCGAGAGATCATAGCGCTCAGGATCGAAGAACAGCGAGTGGAACATGTTTTCCGCCGTGTCCATCGTCGGCGGCTCGCCCGGGCGCATGACGCGATAGATGTCGAACAGCGCTTCTTCGCGGATCGAGTTCTTGTCGACGGCGAGCGTATTGCGGATATAGGGACCGATATTGATGTGGTCGATGTCGAGCACCGGCAGCTCATCGAAGCCTTTTTCGATCAGCAACGGCAGCGTCTTCACAGTGATCTCGTCGCCCGCTTCGGCGAAGATCTCGCCGGTGGCGGGGTCGAAGAGGTCCTGCGCGAGATATTGGCCGTAGAGCTCTTCGGGCGCGACGCGAATCGCCTTCACGCCCTTCTCGGCGAGTTGGCGCGCGGCCCGCACGGCGAGCTTCTTGCCGGCTTCAAGAATCACCTGGCCAGTGTCGGCGTCGACCATGTCGGCGACGGCCTTCACGCCCTTGATGCGCTCGGCGTCGAACGGCATGCGCCAGTTCTCGCCGTCCTGCGTGTAAAGGATCGTCTTGTAGAACGTCGACAGAATCTCTTCGCCGTCGAGGCCGAGCGCGAACAGGAGCGACGTCACCGGAATTTTACGGCGGCGGTCGATGCGCGCATAGACGATATCCTTGGCGTCGAACTCGATGTCGAGCCAGGATCCGCGATAGGGAATGATGCGGGCGGCGAACAGCAGCTTGCCCGAAGAATGACTCTTGCCCTTGTCGTGGTCGAAGAACACGCCCGGCGAGCGATGCATCTGCGAGACGATGACGCGCTCGGTGCCGTTGACGACGAAGGTGCCGTTCGACGTCATGAAGGGCATGTCGCCCATGTAGACGTCCTGCTCCTTGATGTCCTTGACCGACTTCGCCTGCGTATCGGGATCGACGTCGAACACGATGAGGCGCAGCGTCACTTTGAGCGGCGCAGCGTAGGTCATGCCGCGCTGGCGGCACTCGTCGACGTCATATTTGGGCTGTTCGAACTCGTAGCGCACGAATTCGAGCAGGGAGACCTGCGCGAAGTCGGAGATCGGAAAGACGGACTTGAAGACGGACTGCAACCCCTCGTCAGGACGGCCGCCTTTGGGCTCGTCGACAAGGAGGAACTGATCATAGGAGGCCTTTTGGACCTCGATCAGATTCGGCATTTCCGCCGCTTCGCGGATATGTCCGAAGAATTTGCGGATGCGCTTGCGACCGGTGAACTTTCTCGCCGACGTCTGAGCCATGTCGCTTTTCGAGCCTCTTTCTTCGTTGGGCCGACCATCCCGCTGCGAGAGGTCCTTTGCCCGTCAAGCGCTCGTCATTGCGGCGTGAGTCCCGCGTCCGTGAGCGCCTTCTTTTTTCATTGGTCGCAGCCCCGGCGCGCCGGGGCTGCGACGATCGCGACGCCGCCAACGGCGGCGGCAATTACTTGAGTTCGATCTTGGCGCCGACCTTTTCGAGGGCGGCCTTGATCTTCTCGGCCTCGTCCTTGCTCACGCCTTCCTTGATGGGCTTGGGCGCGCCTTCGACCAGGTCCTTGGCTTCCTTCAGGCCGAGGCCGGTGATCGCGCGGACCTCCTTGATGACCTCGATCTTCTTCTCGCCGGTCGCGGCCAGGATCACGTTGAACTCGGTCTTTTCCTCCACGACCGGCGCGGCGGCGGCGGCGCCCGGAGCGGCGGCGACGGCGACGGCGGCGGCGGCGGAAACGCCCCACTTCTCCTCGAGGAGCTTCGCGAGTTCAGCCGCCTCGAGGACGGTCAGCGCCGAGAGGTCTTCGACGATCTTTTCGAGATTTGCCATTTGTTGCGTCCTTTGAATTTGGTTTGTCTGGTTCTCGGCCTCTTAGGCCGCGTCTCGATTGGCGTAGGCTCCGAAGACGCGCGCGAGCTTGGCGGCTGGCGCGGTCGAGAGCTGAGCGATCTTGGTCGCAGGCGCCTGGATGAGGCCCACGAGCTTGGCGCGCAGTTCGTCGAGGGACGGCATCGTCGCAAGCGACTTGACGCTGTCCGGATTCAGAGCAGTCTTGCCCATGGCGCCGCCGAGGATGACAAACTTGTTGTTGTCCTTAGCGAAGGCCACGGCGACTTTCGGCGCCGCCACCGGATCGTCCGAATAGGCGATCAGGGTCGGCCCCTTGAGCAGGGGCGCGATGGAGGCGACGTCGGCGCCATCGAGAGCGATCTTGGCGAGGCGGTTTTTCGCGACCTGGACCGTCGCGCCAGCATTGCGGGCCTGCTTGCGCAGGTTTTGCAGCTGGGCCACGGTCAGGCCGGAGTAGTGAGCGACGACGACGACGCCGGTCTTCGAAAAGACTTCGCGCAACGCCGCGACCGCTTCCTTTTTCTCCGCTCTGTCCACGGTTGCTCTCTCTAACTGGCGGGAATCCCGCCGGTTGCGACATGCCGCTCGCTTGAGGCGAGCGACGCCGTAGATCCTGTCCCCGTCACGGCGCAACGCCGCGGCGGTTGAAGGGGCGCGAACCAAATTCGAAGGACGCACGCAGGAAAGCCCGCTTGCGGCCTTTAAAATTCCGGTTTCCCCGTCTGTGCAGGCCGCCTTCAAGACGACGGATCGCTCCGCCTTCCCTTGGGCCGATTGAGCCGCTACAGGGTTGAAACCCCTTGCGTGCGCCGGCAGTCTCGGACAGGACATGGCCGGACGGGACACGAGGGAGAACCCCCGGGTCCGCCGGCCTATCCACCGCCTTTTCCCAGGTCCTGTAGGGACTTGGGTCGAGGCGGAAGCTCAAAACTGAAAACGGGGCCGCAGATCGATTGGCCAGCCCCGGATCGTCTATTTAAGGGGAGTGGAGCGGTTTGCCAAGGGGGAAAACGATGTTTCTCGCCCAGTTCAGCGGCGTTAGCGCCGCCCCGGCGTGAACTCCATCCGCACGCGGCCGCCGCGCCCGTGCCAAAACTCTGCGCGCCCGGAGCGCGACGCTGGACGAGAGGCGCTGCGGCCCGAAGCTTTGCCGCTGTGGCCGCCCTCGCTGGCGACGCCGGGATAGGTTGCGCCGCGCTCGCCGCGCGTCGGTCCGAAGGAGGCGAGGCAGCGGTTGTAGGCGTCCGCTTCCTTGATCGCCTCGCAATCGTCGATGCTTCGCGGCGCGGCGAGCGCCGGAGCAGCAAGGACAGCAAGGAATGCCGCAGCGGCGAAGGTCAAGACGTGGCGAGGAGCTTCGCGAAAAGACCGTCCGGCGGCCGCTTCACGGCTCTCGACGGCTTCATGTCGCTGGAGATGATGGCTCCTCATCCCCTCAGCGTCGCGCCGCATTTCTTTTCCGCCTCCGCCACGATTTTCTGCGCCACCGCCTCGATCTCCGCGTCCGTTAGGGTCTTCTCCCGCGGCTGCAGCGTGACGGCGAGGCCGATCGATTTTTTGCCCTCTGGGACGCCCTTGCCCTCATAGACGTCGAAGACGGCGACATCGGCGATCAGGGTTCGGTCCGCGCCCTGCGCCGCCTTCACCAGATCGCCGGCCGGGCTGGCGCGATCGACGATGAAGGCGAAGTCGCGCGACACCGGCTGGAGATCGGAAATCTCCAGCTTCGGCTTGATCTTCGTCGGCTTCGCCTTGGGCGCGGGGAGCGCGTCGAGAATAATCTCGAAAGCCGCGACCGGCCCTTCGACATCGATGATTTTCAGCGCGCGCGGATGCAATTCGCCGAAATGGCCGACGATCGTCTTCGGCCCGAATTGCAGCGTCGCCGAGCGGCCGGGATGAAACCACGGCGGACCGCCGGAAACGATCTGCAAGCCGCCGGCAGCGACGCCGAGCGCATTCAGCAGCGCCATGGCGTCGGCCTTGGCGTCGAAGGCGCCAGCTTCGCGCGTCGGCGCCGACCAGTGACGCCCGGCGCCCGCTAGTCCGCGCCGCACGCCCGCCGCCGCGAGGCGCTGGCCATTCTCTGTGGCGTCGAAGAAGATCTGGCCGACTTCGAAGAGGTTCTGATCGCCAAGTCCACGCGCGGCGTTGCGGCCGGCGGCCACTACGAGGCCCGGCAACAGGCTCGGCCGCATGTCGGAAAGATCGGCGGCGATCGGATTGGCGAGCGCCAGCGGCGGCTTGCCGCCGCCAAACGCCTCCGCCCGCTCCTTGGAGACGAAGGACCAGGTCACCGCCTCGACGAGGCCCTGGCCGGCGAGCGCGCGGCGGGCGTTGCGGGCGCGTTTTTGCATCATCGTCAGCACGGGCGGCGCGACGCCCTCGGCGCGCGGCAGCGGCGTCGAGGGCACATTGTCGACGCCGATCATGCGCACGATTTCCTCGACGATGTCGGCCTTTCCCTCGATGTCCGGACGCCATGAAGGGATGGTGACGCGCGCGTCGTCGGCGCCGCATTTCGCGACGGTAAAGCCGAGGCGCTGGAGGATGACCGTCGCCCGCGCGGGCTCGACATCGATCCCGGCCAGCCGGTTGATCTCACTCCAAGGAAAACCGATGACGCGCGGCTCGCGTGGAACGGCTCCGGCGAGCGTGAGCTCCGACGGCTCGCCGCCGCAGAATTCCAGCACGAGCTGCGTCGCGAGCTCGATCCCCGCCAGCGCAAAGGCGGGATCGACGCCGCGCTCGAACCGGTAGCGCGCGTCGGTGACAATGCCGAGCTTGCGGCCAGTGTGGGCGATATTCATCGGGTCCCAGAGCGCCGTTTCGATCAGCACGTCGGTCGTCGAGTCATCGCAACCAGACGCCTCGCCGCCCATGACGCCCGCAAGCGACTCAGGGCCGTTGTCGTCGCAGATGACGACCATGCTCTCGTCGAGTTCGTATGTCCGTCCGTCGAGCGCCAGCAGCGTTTCGCCGTTCTTCGCGCGGCGCACGACGAGATCGCCCTTCACCTTTTTCGCATCGAAGACGTGCAGCGGGCGCGCGCGATCGAAGGTCAGAAAATTGGTGATGTCGACGAGCGCGTTGATCGGACGGAGGCCGATCTCCCGTAAGCGCGCCTGCAGCCAGGCGGGGCTTGGTCCATTCTTGACGCCGCGCACGAGGCGGAGGCCAAAGAAGGGCGCGAGATGTTTGTCATCTTCGGCGAATTCGAGCGTGACGCCGACGGGGCACGGGAACTTGCCTTCGACCGGCAAAATGTCCTTGTTCTTGAGGACGCCGAGTTCCGCCGCCGCAAGGTCGCGCGCGATGCCGTAGACGCCGGCGGCGTCCGGACGGTTCGGCGTCAGATTGATCTCGATAATGGGATCGTCGAGCCCGGCCCATTGCGCATAGACGGCGCCGACCGGCGCGTCTTCCGGCAGATCGATGATCCCCTCATGGTCGTTGGAGAGTTCGAGTTCGGCCGAAGAGCACAGCATGCCGAGCGACTCGACGCCGCGGATGACGCCCTTGCCGAGCGTGATCTTCTTTCCGGGAATGTAGGTTCCGGGCGCAGAAAAGACGCTCTTCATCCCCGTGCGGGCGTTGGGCGCGCCGCAGACGATCTGCACCGGCGCGCCGGCGCCTGTGTCCACCATGCAGACGCGCAAGCGATCGGCGTTCGGGTGCGGCTTCGCCTCGATCACCTTCGCGATGGTGAAATCTTTGAGCTGCGCGGCGGGGTCATGAACATGTTCGACCTCGAGGCCGATGCGCGTCAGCGTTTCGACGATCTCGCTGAGCGAAGCCGACGTGTCGAGATGTTCCTTGAGCCAGGAGAGGGTGAATTTCATTTGTTGAGAACTTTGAAGTTGTCGAGCGCCGGCGCCAAGCGCTCGTCATGCCCGCGCTTGTCGCGGGCATCCACGGCGTGAGGCTGCGGAATAATGAAAGAGAGCGGCGCCATTCTGGTTTCGTGTCTCTATTACTGTTCGGCGTTACGTGGATGGCCGGGACAAGCCCGGCCATGACGCGGGAGAGATTATCGCTAGCTGTTCAACTTGCCGGCGTCAGCAGGTTGAGCGCCCGTTCTTGAACGTGGTCAGGGCGCCCTTTCCGGCGAGACCGCGCCCGGCGCTTTCTGCCCCCGCAGCATGCTCGCGACGCTGATATCTTCGTCGATCTGTGGCCAGTGCATCCCCATAGGAGACAGCTCGACCGTTTGACGCTCTGCGGGCGAAGCCTGAGCGAGACGCGGATACCACCATAGCGGCGCACGCAGAACGCGGCCGTCGGCAAGGGCCACGGTGACGAAGCTGTCGTCGCATGTCGCTTCCGTCGGACGGGCGTCTTCGACCTCAATTTGCAAAGTAGTCATTCCACGACCTTAGAAAGGACTCGCGCTCCTCACGCGTCTTCTTGACGATCTCGTTCAATTCGTGAGCCGTGAAGCCCATATTGACCGCGACGCTGACGTTCTCAAGCCAGATTTTCGCTTCCTTGATGTCTTTCGTCACGTGAATATGCGCCGGCTCCCAACCATCCGCCGAATAGAAGAAGAAGCGGTAGCCCTTCCACCTCAGCACCGTGGGCATCTTAACCGCTCAACCCGCCCGCGAGCGTCGGGAAGTCGAGCGGCCTGAACCCATAATGCTCCAGCCAGCGGGTGTCGGCGTCGAAGAAGGCGCGCAGATCCGACATGCCATATTTCAGCATCGCCAGCCGGTCGACGCCGACGCCGAAGGCGAAGCCCTGATAGCGGTCGGGATCGATGCCGCAGTTTCTCAGCACATTGGGATGCACCATGCCGCAGCCCAGAATCTCCATCCAGTCCTCGCCCTCCCCGAAGCGGATTTCGCCGCCCTGGCGCCGGCACTGAACGTCGACCTCCATCGACGGTTCGGTGAAGGGGAAGAAGGACGGACGAAAGCGCAGCTTGACGCCCTTCACCTCGAAGAAGCTCCTGAGGAATTCTTCGAGCGTCCATTTTAGATGCCCAAGATGCGTGGTCTCGTCGATGACGAGTCCTTCGATCTGATGGAACATCGGCGTATGCGTCTGGTCGAAGTCGCAGCGGTAGACCCGGCCGGGGCAGATGACTCGGATCGGCGGCGTCTGCGACAGCATGGTGCGCACCTGCACCGGGCTCGTGTGGGTGCGCAGCAGCCGCTTTTCGCCTGTCTCGGCGGTCAGAAAGAACGTGTCCTGCATCTCCCGCGCGGGATGCCCCTCGGGGAAGTTGAGCTTGGTGAAATTATAATCGTCGCTCTCGATGTCCGGCCCCTCGGCGACCGCGAAGCCCATGTCGGCAAAGATGATGGAGAGCTCATCCGTCACCTGCGAAATTGGGTGAATGCGCCCGCGCTCCAGCGGACTCGCCGGCGCAGGCAGCGTCATATCGAGCGTCTCGGCCGCAAGGCGCGTCTCCAACGCCGCTTCCGCGAGCTGCTCGCGTCGGGCCGCGATCGCCTCGGCCGCCTTGTCCTTCAGCGCATTGATCTTCGCGCCCTCGGTCTTGCGCTCGTCGGGCGACATTTTGCCGAGCGTCGCAAGCAGCGCCGAAATCGCGCCCTTCTTGCCGAGTGAGGAGAGGCGCACGGCTTCGAGCGCCGCCTCGTCGGCGGCCTCGTCGATCTGGCGCAGCGTGTCTTCTTCGAGTTTGGCGAGGTCGGTCATATCGGTTTCTAATGTGGACGTATCCTCGTCCTTCGAGACGCCCGCTCCGCGGGCTCCTCAGGATGAGGAAACGTAAAGCGCGCCGCTTGCGCCCTCATGCTGAGGAGGCTCCGCAGGAGCCGTCTCGAAGCATGCGGGCGAAGGTCAGCCGCCCTTTTCGGGAAATCTTGCGCCGCGTTCTGCCACGCGGGGGACGTTCTGTCGAGAACGACAGATTGCGCTGAATTTGGGCGCGCCCGCTTTGCGCGAAAAACCGGGTCCCACTTTTTCGCAGCGCGCTCTAAGGCGCGGCGCGCGGCCGATGCGTGAAAATCTGCGCCAGCGCCGAAGAGACGACGCGCGAATCGACGTCGTCGGCGCGGCTGGTCAGCACGATCGGGACGCGCGCGCCGAGCACCAGCCCCGCCGTGTCGGCGCCGCCGAGGAAGACGAGCTGCTTGGCCAAAATATTGCCCGCCTCGAGATCTGGCGCGACGAGAATGTCGGCGTCGCCCGCAACCTCGGACTCTATATGCTTGGCGTCGGCCGCTTCGCGTGAGATGGCGTTGTCGAAGGCCAGCGGACCGTCAAGCTCGGCCCCGGCGATCTGGCCGCGGTCGGCCATCTTGCAGAGCGCCGCCGCCTCGATGGTCGACGGGATTTTCCCCTCGACCGTCTCCACCGCGGAAAGCAGCGCCACCTTGGGACGCTCGATACCGATTGCATGCGCGAGATCGACGGCGTTGCGCACGATGTCGCGCTTGGTATCGAGCGTCGGCGCAATGTTGATCGCGGCGTCGGTGACGAGCAGCAACTTGTGATAGTACGGCGCGTCGATCACAAAGACATGGCTGATCCGCCGGTCCGTGCGCAGTCCGGCGCCGTCGCGTATGACCGCGGTCATCAATTCGTCCGTGTGCAGCGCGCCCTTCATCAGCGCGTGCAGCCGGCCGCGGCGCACGAGCTCCACCGCCTGATCGGCGGCGGCGTGGCTGTGTGGCGCGTCGACGATCTCGACGCCTTCCAGCGAGACGCCGCTCGCGCGCGCGGCCGCCTCGATCTTCGCCCGCGGACCGATAAGAGTCGGGACGATCAGCCCTTTGTCGCGCGCGGCGATCGCGCCTTCGACCGAGCGCGCGTCACACGGATGGATGACGCCCATGCGGATGGGCGGCAGCGTCTGCGCCCGACGCACGAGGGCGTCAAGCAAGGCGCCGCGCGTGCGGGCTTGCGCCACCATGGACCAGGGCGGGCGCGACGTCGCCGTCGGTTCACAGCCAGCGCTCTGGCTCATACGGGCCTCCTTCGCTCAATTCGGCGGATCGCGGGCGATGCGATCGACGAAGAATTTCGTCGCCCGCGCCCAGGATTGATCATTATCGCCGCGAAAATCGAACCCCTGATGATAGATCAGTTCGCCCGTCGAGACGCGCGCGATTGAAACGCCCATGCTGAGGATCAGCGTGCTGACCTTGTTGACGACGCCCGTCAGAACGAGATCGGCGCCGGCCTTGCGGGCAAGCGACAATTCGCAGCCGTTGCAGGTGCGAATGTAGGTTTGTTTCAAGATCGCGTCGAGATCCGCCGCGATGGGGCCCCGGTCGACGACGTCATAGACGCGCCGCGCGGCGAGTCCCGCGCCGATGTCGTCACGCGCCCGCGCCAATCTTTTTGCATGTTCGGCGCTTTGGTCGACAGGCTCGTTTGACGTGTCGACCAGCTCGAAATCGAGAACGAGCAGGCGTTTGCGCGGCTCTTCCGCCAGCGCCGACGCGGCTTGCGAGAGCTGGAGGGGCAGGAGCAGGGCGAGTCCGAGCAGGCCGCGGCGCTCGATCATCACGCCTTGGCTCCATATTTGTGGAGGTGCGCGCCATGGGCGGAGAGCCAGGCTTCGGCGTGATCCGTGTCGGCGCAGAGCCGCCGCGTCAACTTCCAAAATCGCGGCGAATGGTCGAGATGCACGAGATGCGCGACCTCGTGGGCGGCGAGGTAATCGAGGACGAACGGCGGCGCCATGATCAGCCGCCAGGAAAAGTTCAGCGAGCCGGAGGCCGAACACGATCCCCATCGGCTGATCGGATCGCGCAGGCCGACGCCGCGGGGCGGCAGACTGAGTGCGCCAGTGTGGCGGGCGACCGCCTCTTCGAGGTCGCGCCGCGCCTCCCGCTTCAAATAATCCTGAACGCGCCTGTGCACATGTTCGGTCTGACCGGCGACGCAAAGCGTGAAGGGAGCCTCGGCGTCGTCTCTTGGCTCGATCCAGGTGACCCCGCGGCGGTCCGGATGATGGGCGATCATATGATCGACGCCGCGAAGAGGCGCGATCGACCCATGCGCGAAAGGAATGGTTGCAGGAAGCCTGTCGAGACGCGAAGCGATCCAGGCGGCGTGGCGCTGAGCGAAATCTCGCGCATCGCGCAATGACGCCCGCTTCGGCATCGTCAACACCGCATCGCGCGCGGCGAAGCGCACGCGCAAAGTGAATCGCCGCGCATTCTGTGACCGACGCAAAGCGACGAGGATTGTTTCGCCAGCGTGGACCAATGTGAGAATCGACGCGCCGCCAGTTGGCGCCGGTCCTTCGCGCAGGAGTCGAAGCATAGCGCTCATGCTAGCGCAAACGCCATATGAGTCGCGAGTTCCAAAATTGCGGGCTGATGAAAATATTTCCCTTGCGTTGCTTTTTTGCGCGCTCTGTGATGCAGGCGACTGCGCGCGCTACAGATGGCGTTCAAGCTCACGCGCGGCTTCGGCAGGGCGTCGCGCCACGTTGAACGGGCTCACAAAGCGGCCGTTCTTGTCCATCAGATACACGACAGTGGTGTGGTCGACGGAATAGTCCTCGTCCTTGCCGGGCGCACGCTTAGAGAAGATGCGATATTCCCGCAACACGGGATCGATCGAAGCGCGCGGACCGGTGACGCCGATGATGCGCGGATCGAAATTGGAGAGATAGTCTTTGAGAGACTCGGGCGTATCTCGCTCCGGATCGACGGTGACGAACAGCGCGCCGACTTTCGTATCCGGTCCCATCGCCCGCAAGATCTCCGACATCTCGAAGAGCGTGGTGTGACAAATATCGGGACAATGCGTATAGCCGAAGAAGACGAGGAAGGGGCGGCCCAGAAAATCCTGCTCGGTCACCTGCTGCCCGGTATGCGCGGTGAGCTGAAAAGGTCCGCCGATGATTTCCGTCGAAGTCGTGGGCTTGCCGCTGGTGAAGTAGACAAAGGCGGCGAACATGAGCGCGAAGACAGCGCCGACGCCGATCAGCAGCGGCCTCGAGATGCCAGGTCCGCTGGCGGATTGTGCGCCCTTTGCGCTGCGCTTCATTCCCTTTGCGCCACTCTTCGATCCGTTGGCCATCGTGCGTTTCCTGATTGTTGTCGTGGGCGGCGCGCGCCGCAGCGGGTCCGCTTGGCGAACCGCGGATAGGATCAGTCCGCGAAAACTATATGGGCGTCATTGCATAAGTCCACGTCGCCTGAATCCTTCGCGTCGTCGAACGCCCAACGCGCCTCAAAGCGGCAACCTCTGGCGCCGGTGATCGGAAATCGCATGCGGCCTCCGGCGGCCAGCGGCTTATCGAGCTTGCCGACGATGGCTTCCGGAGTCTTGTCTTTTGCCGCCATGACGATCTCGAAGCTTTTCAGCGGCACGGGACGCTGGTTCTCCAGATTGACGGTTTGCGCCAGCTTCGCCGGCGCCGTTCGCGGCTTCGTTGCGCCGACCGCCTGCGCGACGCCGGCGGCGGCGATGACGCCGATCATCGCCAAGCGTAGCTTCATCGGACCTTCTCCCGGCGGGAACTTATCTCGCCCTTTTGCATTCGCCAAGCGCTGTCGGCCGAGACCGCGCCGAACGGGCCGGACATGCGCGTCCCACGACGATGGTGTAGCTTCGCGCAATTGCGATTCTTGACTGTGAAAGCGCTTTAACCATGAGCGAAACTCCGGGCGCCGTTCCAGGTAAAATCCTCGTCGGCGCAAGCGTAGCGGATAGGAAGCCGCACGCTTACCGCTATCTTCTGCTCGCGCTGGGCAATCGCCATGGCTTGATCGCGGGCGCAACCGGCGGCGGCAAAACCGTTTCGCTGCAGCGGCTCGCCGAAGGCTTCTCGAACGCCGGAACCTGCGTCTTTCTCGCCGACGTCAAAGGCGATCTTGCGGGACTGTCGCAGCCGGGCGAAGGCAAGTCGGCCTTCGTCGCGCGCGCCAAGGAGATTGGCGTTGCTTACGAGCCCGACCGGTTTCCCGTCGCCTTTTGGGATGTCTTCGGCGAACAGGGGCACCCTGTTCGCGCCTCCATTTCGGAAATGGGGCCGCTGCTTTTGTCGCGCCTGCTCGATTTGAACGATGTCCAAGAGGGCGTTCTGAATGTCGTTTTCAGGGTTGCGGACGAGCAGGGCATGTTGCTGCTCGATTTGAAGGATCTGCGGGCGATGCTTGCGCATGTTGCGGAGAACGCCGCGGCCTACAAACAGAAATACGGAAATGTGGCGCCCGCGAGCGTCGGCGCCATTCAGCGGCAGCTGTTGGTGCTGGAGACGCAGGGCGGCGCTCAATTTTTTGGCGAGCCGGCGCTCGACATCATGGATTTCCTGCGCGTCGATCGCGACGGACGCGGGGTCATCAATATTCTCGCCGCAGACAAGTTAATGCGCGCGCCGCGGCTCTACGCCACCTTCCTTCTTTGGATGCTTTCCGAACTGTTCGAAACCCTGCCGGAAGTCGGCGATCTCGACAAGCCGAAGCTCGTCTTCTTCTTCGACGAGGCGCATCTGCTCTTCACCGACGCCCCGAAGTCGCTGCTGTCCGCGATCGAACAGGTCGTGCGTCTCATCCGGTCGAAAGGCGTCGGCGTCTATTTCATCACGCAAAATCCGCTCGACGTGCCGGATACAGTTCTGGGCCAGCTCGGCAACCGCATTCAACATGTGCTGCGCGCATTCACGCCCCGCGATCAGAAGGCGGTGCGCGCCGCCGCCGAGACGTTTCGCGACAATCGCGCCCTTGAGGAAGCCGAGGCGATCATGCAGCTTGGAGTCGGCGAAGCGCTGGTGTCCATGCTCGACGCCAAGGGAGCGCCGGAAGTCGTCGAACGAACGTTGATCGCGCCGCCGTCCGCCCGCGTTGGACCGATATCGCCGCAGGAGCGGAAGGCGGTCATGGCGGCGAGCGTCTTCGGGGGAAAATACGACACGATGGTCGATCGCGAATCCGCCTTCGAAATGCTGCAGGCGCGCGCCGCCAAGGGTGCGGCCGAAAGCGGCGCAGGCGGCGGTCTGCTCGGCGCGCTCGGCCGCATATTGGGCGGCATTTTTGGCAAGGGCGACAAGAAGCGCATGTCGCCCGCGGAACTCGCGGCGCGCGCCGCGATCCAATCGGCGGCGCGGTCCGCCGGGACACAAATCGCGCGCCAAATTCTGCGCGGCGTGCTGGGCGGAATGTCGAAGTGAGTTCGGGCCCGAAGATCGCGGGATCATAACGGGCAGGATCACTGCCAAACTTGCGCGGCCAAACTCGCGCGGCCGAGCCTTCGAAGCGCGCCATTCACATTGCTGAATCTTAATCCGTGCTTTAGCCTCCCTTCACGCAATTGTCATTTTCCAGCCCTGTAGGGGCGCCCTATAATGTCCCCCTGTCGCGGCCGGCGTTTCGTGGCCGCGCTTTGCGGACCCGCCATGCTGAGGGGGTTCGTCAGGAGGGACTTATGGCGAATGCCTTGCCAATCGTCTCAGAAGACGGCCTAGCCCGCTATCTATCTGAAATCAGGCGGTTTCCAATGTTGGAGCCGCAGCAGGAATATATGCTTGCCAAGCGCTGGCGCGAGCATGAAGACGCTAAGGCCGCGCAGGAGCTGATCACGTCGCATCTGCGACTCGTGGCGAAGATCGCCATGGGCTATCGCGGCTACGGCTTGCCGATCGGGGAAATCGTCTCCGAAGGCAATGTCGGCCTCATGCAGGCGGTCAAGCGCTTCGAGCCCGAGCGCGGCTTCCGCCTCGCGACCTATGCAATGTGGTGGATCCGCGCCTCAATCCAAGAGTATATTTTGCGCTCCTGGTCGCTCGTCAAAATGGGCACCACGGCGAGTCAGAAGAAGCTCTTCTTCAATCTTCGCAAGGCCAAGAGCCGCATCTCCGCCTTCGAAGAAGGCGACCTGAAGCCCGAGAACGTCGACAAGATCGCGCATCGGCTTGGCGTGTCCAAGCAGGACGTCATCGACATGAATCGCCGCATGGGCGGCGACGCTTCGCTCAACACGCCTCTGCGCGAGGAGGGCGAAGGCGAATGGCAGGACTGGCTTGTCGACGACAGCGTCGATCAGGAGCATCTGCTCGTCGCCCACGAAGAAAGCGACAATCGCCTGAAGGCGCTGCGCGGCGCGCTTGACGTGCTCAACCCGCGCGAGCGGCGCATCTTCGAGGCGCGGCGTCTGTCCGACGATCCCGTCACGCTCGAAACGCTCTCCGAGGAATTCGGCGTGTCGCGCGAGCGCGTGCGCCAGATCGAGGTGCGCGCCTTCGAGAAGGTGCAGGCGGCGGTGCGCGACGGCGTCGCGCGCATCGAGTCGGCGTCCGCGCCGGCGATGTAGGCGGGGTTAGTCGCAGATCTTCTGCAACGCCTTCCATTCATCGTCGGTGAGCACAGGGTCAGCGGTGGCTTTGTCGGCCGCCGCGAGCTTGGCGAGGCGGTCTTCGCTCAAGGGGTGATCGTTGAGTATGGTGAGGAAACCGTCTTTTTCCTTGCCCGTCACGCGCAGCAGCAATTCGCCCATGGGTTTCGCGGGTCGGCCGAGGCGGTCGAGCGTTTTCGCCGCGAATGCGTCGGCCTGCGCCTCTGCGTCCCGCGAATTCGCAGTTGTGAGCAGCGTTTTGCCGACGAGGACGATGGCGCCGCCGCCTGTCACGTCGCCAAAGAGCAGGCCGAAGAGATAGGCGATTCCGCCATCGGCAATGACGTGGCGAAGATGATCGCGGTTCTGTAAATGGCCGAACTCGTGCGCCAGAACGCCCAGGATTTCGTCCTGCGACTGCGCCTTCTCCAACAGCCCGGCCAGTATGAAGACCTTGCCCCCTGGCAGGGCGAAGGCGTTTGGCGTCTTCGAGGAGATCGCTTCGATCGTCGCGGGCAGGCGAAGGCCGGACGCGTCCTGCAAGCGCTGCGAAAGCTTCGCGAGCGCGGCGGCGCCCTTGGGCGACGCACAGCTCTTCCCGTCAAATATTTCCCGCACTTGCCCTTCAGCCGCATCGCCGAGACGTTTTTCCCACGCGACTGGCACGAGCGGCGCGAGCCGGTCTGCGGCGAAAGGAACGCCGAACCAGATCAGGCCGACGAGCGAAATGGTTGCGGCGAGCGACCAGCCGACGATTTTAAGCGTCGAACCGTCGGCGTGCAGCGCCTCGTCATCCGTGAGCTTCGGGCAGCGGCGTTCGATTTCGCGTCGCGATTCGGGATCGCGAACTTCGAGTTGCGCCAATTGCGCAGCGCCAATCGCGCGCAGCCGCATCACGTCGGACGGCGCTGGAATGCGCCGAACGTCGGCGTAGGACCACGCGGAGAGAACGGCGCCGTCCTCGCCTATGTCCAGCGTCGGACCGAAAGCGAGCGTCACACGGCGCTTTTTATTGACCAAGCCGTCGAAATAGATCGCCTCGAACTTCCCTGTCACCTTGGTCAGAACCCCACGACATCAAGACTGTCGGCGAAGCTTTCGCCGAGCGCCGTCGGCGATGACGCGTCGAGCCGCATCGCGACTTCTTGCGCGGCGTGCAGATTGTGAACCGTCAGCGAATTGACGACGATCCGCCACACCCGCTGGACGAAGTAGGTTCGCCACAGGATCGAATACTGCACGATCAGCGCAAGATAGATCAGCACGCCCAAAATGATTCCGGGGATTTTGGGCATGAGCCCAATGGCGAGTCCGACTGTCAGCGCGGCCACTCCCGAAGCAAAGAGAAGGCCGACAAAAGTCCAGTAATTTCCAGTCAGCGCATGAGCTTCCAGCGTCGAGCTCGCCCACACGTCGCCGATGCGCACGCCCTCGAGCCACCACTTCCACTGCAAGGCCTTGAACCGCGCATAGATGAAGACGGCGGCGGCAAGAGTCGGCAGCATCAACAGGAGCCAGCCCGCCTCCTTAGTTATTCCAGTGAGGACTGGACCCGCGAAGTAAGCGGTCGTCGTGAGCGCAGCCGCGACCCATAGTCGCCAGCCGTGCTTGAAGAAGTTGTCGCCGGTCGCGACGAAATCGCCGCGAAGCTCGCCATAGTAGGTGTGGCGCATTTTGTAGCGCTCCAATCCCGCCTGCATCCATGGCAGAGCCAATCCCAGGGATATGACCGTTAAGAGTCCCCAGCCCATGGCGTTTAGCGCATAGGAAAGGCCGGAGCCGTCCATGTGAAAGCGCAGCCCTCGCCAAGCCGTGCGATGCAGCCGATAGCGCCGCGCGCGATAGACGGCGAACTGCCAGAACGCCACAAAGAACACGCCGACCAGCATTGAAGCGAAAGACTTCTCACGTTCGGCTTCGACGCCGAGCAGGAAGGAGGCGAGATAGATCGGCGCCAGGATCGCCATGGCGAAGAAGAAGCCGATGAGCAATTCGCGCGCCGTGCCGAGATAGGCGAAGGCGTCGCCGTCGAGAATCGTGTGCGACCACAAATGCTGGCGAATTTTTGTGGCGAGCCAAAAACGGTAGAAGCCGACGGTGATGATCTCGAGAGGCGTTCCTTTGAACAGGAGGTCGCGAAATTCATCGTCTCGGCCCGTGAAAACAATATCGCTCGGTTCCGGCGCGCCTTGCGCCGCGCCAATTGTCATATCGTTCATTGAAAAGCCCCCTTGAATGACCGCAATACTGCACTGCCGCATCGCGTCCGGCAAGCTGTCCGCCGCCGCGGCGACGCTATATTCAAGCCCACTCGACCGATGATCAAAAACCCGTAGGTGGGCGACATGTCTCACTGGCTCATTGTCGGCGCCAGCCGCGGCATCGGACTCGAAACTGCGCGTCAGCTTTCGGCGCGCGGGGAGCGCGTGACCGCGAGCGTGCGCAGCGCGGCGGGCCTGGCGGCGCTGAAAGCGGCAGCGCCGCAGGCGGCGCCCTTGCAATTTGACGTTCGCGACGCGGCGGCGATCAGCGCCGCCGCCGCGCACGTCTGCGATCCGATCGACGTGCTGATCGCCAACGCCGGCGCCTATGGGCCAAAGCGCCAATCCTCGACCGACATGGATTTCGAAGGCGCGCTCGATCTGCTCTCGGTCAACACGCTGGGTCCGCTGCGCGTCGTTCAGGCCTTCCTGCCGCTTATAAAGCGCGGCGCCCATCCCCGCATCGTATTGATGACCAGCAGACTGGGCTCGATGTCGCTCGGCGGCACATCCAATGTCGCTTACCGCGTCTCAAAGGCAGGGTTGAACAAGATCGCGCAATGTCTCGCTGACGATCTGAAGGCGGAAGGCGTCATCGTCGTCGCCCTCAGTCCGGGCCGGGTGCGCACCGACATGGGCGGGCCGAACGCGACGCTCGACGTGCGCGACAGCGTCGCGGGCGTGATCCGAGTCGCCGAGTCGCTGACGCTCGCCGATACGCGCCGCTATCTCGACTATCGCGGCGAAGAGCTTCCCTGGTAAATGGCCCGCGCCTGCGCCTCGATTTTCTCCGCCGTCTCTCTCTCCAACGCTCTTCGCGGCGTCGGCACATCGAGCGTCGCGACGACGCGAGCCGGACGCGGTGATAAAAGAAATATTCTGTCCGCGAGCGCGATCGCCTCGCGCAGATCGTGAGTCACGATCAGCGTGGTGATGCGCCGCTCGTCGATGAGCCTTGCGATCATCTCGCGCAGATCCTTGGCCAAGGCCGCGTCGAGCGAAACAAGCGGCTCGTCGAGCAGCAGCAGGTCGGGCTTGACGGCGAGCGCGCGCGCAAGCGCGACGCGCCGGGCGAGCCCCAGCGAAAGTTCGCGTGGGAAATGCGATGCGTGCTCGGCGAGCCCGAACTCGTCGAGAAGCGCGGCGATGTCGTCTTCGCGCGCATGCGGCGCGGCGATGCGGATATTGTCGATGACGCTGCGCCAGGGCAGCAATCGCGGCTCTTGGAAAACCATGCCGAGCTGGCCGTGTTCGGGCAGGACGATCGTTCCGACATAGTCCTTGTCGAGTCCGGCGATGAGCCGCAGCAAGGTGGTCTTGCCGCAGCCCGAAGGGCCGACGACCGCGCCCGCCTGTCCCGCAGGCAGCGTCAGCCGCAAATCTTCCAGCGCGCGAAGCGGGCTGCCGCCGGCGGAATGATAATCCTTAGACGCGATCGAGACGTCGAGAGACGCCCCGTCGCCAGCGCGAGACGTGTCGTTCAAGAGGCTGCACCAGAAAGGTTTCGACGCCGAGCATCAGCGCGACGAAGGGAAGCGCGTAAGCAAGCAGAAGCTTCATGTCAAAGAGCTGAAAGGCCATGTTGATCTCAAAACCGACGCCGTTGGAGCGCCCCAAGAGCTCCACGACGAGGACGATCTTCCAGACGAGCGACAGGCCGGAACGCGTCGCCGCCGCCAGATAGGGCGCGAGCTGCGGCAGGATAAGATGCTTCAGACGCGCGGCGGGAGAAAAGCGAAAGACCTGCGCCATGTCCTCAAGATGCGGATCGAGCGCCCGCGCGCCTTCGCGCACGACGACGATGGCGTTGGGCAGCTTGTTGAGCGCAACGGCGCCGACCGCGGCGACTTCGGTGAGGCCGGCCCAGACATAGGCGAGCACGATGACGACCAGCGCCGGCAGATTGAGCAGCGTGACGAGCCAGGGATCGAGCAGCCGGTCGGCAAGCTTGTTGCGACCCATGACATAGCCGATCGCCGTCCCGAAACTCATGGCAAGCGCGAAGGCGGCGACGACGCGCGCCAGCGTGATCGTGAGATTGGAGAACAGCGCGCCGGAGACCGCCTCTTCATAAACCTTCTCGAAAACGGCCGTCGGTCCCGGAAGTCGGCGCGGATCGGATAGAGACGCGCCTAGCTGCCAAAGGAGAAGCAGCGCTGTAAGCGAAATGAAACGGATCAATGCGGCTTGCCTTCGACGCCCTTGTAGAAAGTTCCGGGATCGAGCGTTTTGCCGGGGCCGACGAGCTTTGCGCCGCCGAGCGCGGCGAGCGCGCCATAGAGCGTCCGGGCGTCGGCCTCTTCCTGCGCGACCGAGCGTTTCGGCGCGCCGGCGACATAGCGCTTGCGGTAGATGTCGACTGTCTTGGCGTCCTTGCCGCCGAGGCGCTGCGCGATGACAGCGCCCCAGGCCCTGTCGGATGCCGCAATCAGCTCCTTGGCCTTCTTCGTCATCGAGAAGAACCGCGCCAGCGCGTCCTTGTTCTTTGCCGCGAAATCTTCGTCGAAGACATAGCCGGTGATGACGACCTCGCCCTTGGCGCCGAGCGCCTTTTCGACGTCGGTGAGTTCGACGGCGCGGGTGAAGCCTTGCGCCTCGAGGTCGGCGGCGAAATTCCAGAATTCGAGCGCCGCGTCAATCTCGCCCTGCAGCGCCTTTTCGGCGATGAGCGGCGGCGCGCCGTACAGCACCGTCGCGGTCTTGTCGAGATCGACGCCGTTCTTTAGCGCATAGGCCTTGAGCATGAGCCAGCTCTTGTCGAGCGGCCCGCCGGCGACGCCCAGCGTCTTGCCGGCGAGGTCCTTGACGCTGTTGATCGCCGGGTCCTTCGTCATCACCGCGCCGATCGCCGATGAGTGCGGGTAGAAGGTCAGCTTCGCGCCCTGCGCGCGCTGGCGGGCGACCCATAGCCAATCGGAGAGGATGATGTCGGCGCCGCCGCCCTGGATGGCGATCTTGCCGGCGTCGGTCGAGGCGAGTTCGGTGGCGTCGATGTCGAGCTTCGCATTCTTGTCGAGGCCGAACGCCTTGGCGACGGCGAGCTCCCAGCCGAGCGTGCCGGTCTTCTGCAACGCGATGCGCAGTTTTTCCGCCTGCGCCGGCGCGGCGAGGAGAAAGACGTTGGCGAGACAGGCGGCAAGAGCAACGAAGAAGCTGCGCATGTTTTTCCTGAGGTTTCCCGGAAGGTCTTACCGCAGGATCGCCACATCGTCGATGCGCCCGCGCATTCACCCTCCCCTTGAGGGGGAGGGTCGCCGCGAAGCGCCGGGGTGGGGTGACGCAACAGCGCAAATCTTTGTCATTGAATCGCGGCTCACGCGCGTCTTCTGACGAATTTAGCGGGGTGGCACCCCACCCCACATTGCTTGGCAATGCGACCCTCCCCCTCAAGGGGAGGGTGAGGTTAGGCGCTTCGTCCTCAAGGGGAAGGCGGATGCGCGCTCTTCGCCGCAAGCGCCGCGTCATAAAAATCGGCGAGCTGCGAGAGCAGGGCGGCGCAGTCGCCTTCGAATCTCGAGCCGTGCATTGTGGCGAGGCGCGCGGCGGTCGTTCGGCGAGATCATCTGCGCCTAGCCTTTCTCCGTGTCCCAGCGATGGCGAAGGTAAAGCAGCAGGAGCAGCCAGAGCGCGATAAAGCCGTCGGAGAAAATCGTCAAAAAGTTGTAGGGCGCATAGTCCCCGGCGCGAAGCGTCTGCTCGATATGGCCGTAGGTCGCCCCGAGCATGAACAACGACCATCCAAGCCCGGTGGCGAGCCAAAAGGAGCCGCGGATCCAGATGCAAAGAAAGCCGAGAACGCCCCAGGCGCCGTCGTGAACGCCGACTTCGAACTGGAACGGGCTGCCCGGCGCCCAGCCGATGCTGCGCGCAGTCTGATCGGGGAAGAAGACATGCGGGACGAAGCCGAGCGGCAGGCCGATGACGCCGACGTCGAGAACCAGCGCGTACAGCAGCAGCAGGCGAACGACGCGCGCGCGAGTCCTTGGGACTCTGCTTAGCGCCAGATGCGCCAGCGGCAGCAGCACGCTGAAGAGCGCGACGATGAGGCCGATCATGACGACGCGGCTGCCTTCGCGTCTTCCGCCGCAGCGGCGGCGATGCTGTGCGGGCCCGCTTTCAGCGCCTTGATCTGATATTTTTCACATTCGGCGCGCAACGCTCCGAGACCGCCATAAAGCCGCTCGGCGTCGCCATAGCCGATGGCGGCGAAGCGATAAATCAGCTCGCGCACGAGGCTGGGCTTCAGGAAATAGCCGGAGTGGACGTCAACCTCGCCTCTGACATAGACCCAAAGCAGGCGCAGATGTCCAAGCCAGGATAAGTTCGGCGACGCGCCGGGCGCAGCGTCCGTCACCACCCCATGTCCCTCGGCGTCGATGCTGTCAGTACAGTCAAAATAGGTCAGCCTCTGAGCGAATGACTCCTCTGACTGCATGGCGTCGAGTTCAGCGTAAAGCTCGTAAAGGGTGCGAGAGCCGACGCGCAGATTGCCGAGCGTCAGTTGTTCGGAAAGTCCCCAGCCGGTCCGCACGCCGACAATACCGAGGCGATAGCCGAACCTGCGGCTCTTCGTCGGCAGCGAGAAGAAATTCGCCGTCGTCGAAATGTCGCGCAAAACTTCGTCGCCTTCGTTGGAGAAAAGATGGGCCTCCTGAAAGCGGATCAGCGACGAATGCAGCGCATTGCTGCGGCCCAACAGCAGCACTTCCGAGGGAATGTCGGGCGAGACGAGAACCAGGCGGCGCAATATAAAATTCTTTCCAATCTTCGATCTGAGCTCCCGCCGCCTGCGCTCCTCTTCGCTTCCGAGCGTCTCTGGGCCATGGCGCATGGCGGCGATCGCGAGTGGGGAAAACACGTCGGAGAGAATGCGCACGGCATTGGTGACGACGAAGCCGCCCATGCTGTGGCCGATAAAGGAAAGCTCGACCCTTCCGACAAGATCGTCGGGGTCATCGCTCGGCCGTTTGGGAAGCCTGTCGTCGATCTCGCGAATGAGATTGACGAGATCGGGCACGCCGTAATTCGTCGCTCGAAAGCCGTCACGAAAATAGACGATGAGCCGTAAGCCAAACAGGGTGAGGGGAATGATGGCCATCGCCGCAGTCACAGCCGTCACGACGACGCGCGTGAGCTTCCACCAGTCGCAAATCTCGAAAGAGAAGTTCACGAGATATACGGCGGCGAGTGAGACGAAGAGAATGCCGAGGAGGAATAATGGCGCAGCGTTCAAACCGCTTCGCCAAGGGGTTCCCATCGCCTCTGAGGGCCAACGATAACCGATGCAAACGAGGCCACAGTTCTTGAGCGCGTCGTCGTCGTTCAAAGCGATGAACGACTCTTTGAAGGTTTCGAGAACTTTCTTTCGCGGCGTGTTGAAGCCGTGGACGGTAATCAGGAGTTTAGGGTTTTTCTGGTTCGCCAGAGTCTCGACGATCTTCTCTAATTCGGAAACCTTGCAGTTATCTGGAGCCGGCAGAACGGATTCCTTGTCGTCGATATTATCGGGCGCCGTGCTTTCGACGAAGAAAGCGGGCGTGAAGGCCTTGGCGGCAGGCGGCGGGGTGACCTCGTACACTGCTAATTGTTTGTCGTGCGCCATGGATTGGCTCCAATTTCTTCGGTTGAGCAAAAATCCTTAAGTGAGTATTTAGCCGGGGCGAGAGCATGCCTCAGCGTCGCCTGTGCGACAAGCGCAAGCCTCGTCTGCCTTTTTTGTGAACTCCCTATGTCGGCCACGCGAATGCGCGTGCGCCGAACCGGCCCACACTGTCCCGAATCGCGCTAAGATCGCCCATGGCTTCCAAACCCGATCTTTTCAGCGGCGCGCCGCGCAAGGCGCCCGCGTCGAAACCCGCCCCAAAGCGCGGGCCGGCGGAATATTCCGCCGCCTCGATCGAAGTGCTGGAGGGGCTCGAGCCCGTCCGCCGGCGCCCCGGCATGTATATCGGCGGCACCGACGAGGCGGCGATGCATCACCTCTTCGCCGAGGTGCTGGACAACGCCATGGACGAGGCGGTGGCCGGCCATGCGACCTTCATCGAAGTGACGCTGGAAACTGACGGCTGGCTAACGGTCAACGACAACGGCCGCGGCATTCCGGTCGAGTCCCATCCGAAATTTCCCAAGAAATCGGCGCTGGAAGTGGTGATGACCACGCTTCACGCCGGCGGCAAGTTCGATTCAGGCGCCTATCAGACCTCCGGCGGTCTGCACGGCGTCGGCGTCTCGGTCGTCAATGCGTTGGCCGAAAAGCTTGAGGTCGAGGTGGCGATCGCCGGCCAGCTTTACGGCCAGGAGTTTTCGCGGGGCCTGCCGCTCGGCAAGCTCAAGACGCTTGGCCGCGTCAACAACCGGCGTGGCACCAAGGTGCGCTTCAAGCCCGACGCGCAGATTTTCGGCGCGGGCGCGCATTGGAAGCCGGCGCGGCTCTTCCGCATGTCGCGGTCCAAGGCCTATCTCTTCGGCGGCGTCGAAATTCGCTGGCGCTGCGATCCTTCGCTGATCGACCCCGGCGCGGACACGCCGCCTGAGGCGGTGCTGCGCTTTCCCGGCGGCTTGAAGGATTATCTGGCGCGCGAGATCCACGGCAAGGAGCTTGTCGCCGATCAGCCCTTTGTCGGCAAAATCACGCGCGAAGGCGGCCATGGTTCGCTCGAATGGGCGGTCTCCTGGCTCGCCGAGGACGACGGCTTTGTCCATTCCTATTGCAACACGATTCCGACGCCCGACGGCGGCACGCATGAGGCGGGGTTTCGCGCCGCGCTGTTAAAGGCGCTCAAGGATCACGCCGAGCGGGTCGGACAGTCGAAGCGCGCCAAGGACATTACCGCCGACGATCTCATGGGCCAGTCGGCCGCGATGATCTCCGTCTTCATGCGCGAGCCGGAGTTTCAGGGCCAGAACAAAAGCCGGCTGATGAGCGCCGAGGCGGCGCGCATCGTCGAAAGCGCGGTGCGGGACGCCTTCGACCATTGGCTCGCCGGCGCCCCCTCGCAGGCCAATAAGCTCTTGGATTTCGCCGTTGAGCGCGCCGAGGAGCGTCTGCGCCGCCGCGCCGAGAAGGACATCGCCCGCAAGACCGCGACCCGCAAGTTGCGGCTGCCCGGCAAGCTCGTCGACTGCACGAATAATTCGGCGCAGGGCTCGGAGCTGTTCATCGTCGAAGGCGACTCCGCCGGCGGCTCGGCGAAGGAGGCGCGCAACCGCACGACGCAGGCCATTTTGCCGTTGCGTGGCAAGATTTTGAACGTCGCCTCGGCGACGAAGGACAAGCTCCTCGCCAATCAGCAGCTCGCCGATCTGACCCAGGCGCTCGGCTGCGGACTGGGCGCGCATTACCGCGACGAGGATCTGCGCTACGAGAAAGTGATCGTGATGACCGACGCCGACGTCGACGGCGCGCACATCGCCTCGCTGCTCATCACCTTTTTCTATCGGCAGATGCCGCGCCTCATCGAGAACGGCCATCTCTATCTGGCGCAGCCGCCGCTCTATAAGCTAACGCAAGGCGCGAAGACCGTCTATGCGCGCGACAATGAACATCGCGAGGAATTGATCAGCAAGGAACTGACCGGGAAAGGAAAAATCGAGACCGGCCGCTTCAAGGGGCTGGGCGAGATGAGCGCGGCTCAGCTCAAGGAAACGACGATGGACCCGAGCAAGCGCACGCTCCTTAAAGTCGTCGTGGAGCCGGAAGATCGCGAGGAGACCGCGGACTGCGTCGAGCGGCTGATGGGCAATAGGCCGGAAGCGCGCTTCGCCTTCATCCAGGAGCGCGCCGCGTTCGCGACGGAACTCGTGGATATCTAGCCCAGGGCGATCGGGCGAAGAAACATATGCGAAAACGGGTTTCCTCGTCCTTCGAGACGGCCTCTATGAGGCCTTCTCAGGATGAGGAAACCCTTTGCCAAGCCCCTCGCGCCCGGACGCGTCTGGGAGTATGGTGTCGTCCTCCCACGATGACAGGCGCCGCGTGACCGACACGGAAATTCGCCCAACGACCGAGGATGCGCGCTCCGCGCGGTCCTTCTGCGACGAGCAGGCCTTCGCCCTGGAGCGGATGCAGCTTGCGCTCGACGCCGGGCGCACCGGCATCTGGGACTGGAACCTGCTGACCGGCGAAGTGCATATCGACGAGCGCGTGCGCCGCCTGTGGGGCCTTCCCGAGGGCGTTCCGGCAAGCTTTGAAATCTTCCGCAGCGCGCTGCATCCGCAGGACAAGAAGCGTACGAAAGAGGCTGTCGGCGTCGCGCTCGATCCCACGCATGAGGGCGATTACGAGATCGAATATCGCGTCATTGGTCAGACCGACCGCATCGAGCGCTGGGTTTCGGTGCGCGGTCGCACTTTTTTCGACGAAGGCCGCGCGGTCCGCATTCTTGGCACCGCGCGCGACATCACGCCGCGCAAGCAGCGCGAGCAGCATGTGCGCGTGCTCCTGCGCGAACTCGTGCATCGCTCGAAGAACCTGCTCGCCGTCGTGCAGGCGATGTCGCGGCAGACGGCCGCCGGTTCGCCCTCGGTCGAAGATTTTCAGCGCAAATTCGGCGCCCGCCTGCAGGCGCTGTCGATGGCGCATGATCTGCTCGTGTCGCAGGATTGGCGCGGCGCCTCGATGCGCGAATTGGTGCGCGCTCAGCTCGCCTATTGCATGGACGTGCCGCAGGGCGACGTGACGTCGCGCGCGACGATCGATGGCCCGAAAATCATGCTGAAGCCGGAGGCGGCGCAGAACATCGGCCTCGCCTTGCATGAGCTTGCCACGAACGCGCTAAGCTTTGGCGGCCTGTCGCGGCCGGACGGCGCCGTCTCGCTGACATGGCGCTTCGAAGACGGTCGGCTCAATATCGAATGGCGCGAGAGCGGCGGCCCGGCGGTGGCGATGCCGCCGCGCGAAGGCTTCGGCCATAAGGTCATCAAGCGGCTTGTCGCACAGGCGCTCGATGGGAAGGCGACGCTGAACTTTCCGCCCGACGGATTGATTTGGACGCTGTCGATTCCGGCGAGCTACGCGACCGTCAGGGATGAGCAGGCTTAGCGCCTCCCTGCGCACAGAAGGCTTCGTAGTCCTTGGCGTTTTGCCGCGCATAGAGAACCGCGAAGGAGGCGAGCGCGTCGTCGAACGCTTCGTTCTTCCCCATATAGCCCGCGAGAGCCGCCGCATCGGTGGAACGTGCATGCGCGCGCGCCAGAGTGCGCCCGCACAGTTTGGCGTAATCCAGTAAGTCGTGGCGTTGCAGCAATTCCGTGAGATTGCCGAGACGACGCGTCTTCAGCTGACGCATGTAGAATTCTCGCTGCGAAGTCGGGTCGCGCATCGGGCCGAGAAAAACGTCGGTTGCCGCCTGCATCATGCGCTGGCCTCCGACGACGCGCTCGCCCTGAACGCCGGGCCAGACGCCAAGGCCAAAGCGCTCCAGCACGGACTGCTTTGCTTCTTTCACCTGGATGAACAGGGGCTCGTCGTCCGGGCTCATAAACAATGCGACCGTGCAATAGGTTCCGAGGCTGCCGACGCCAACGGCCTTGAAAGCGATGTCGCACAAACGGTAGCGGCCCAATAGAGCGGCGACGTGCGGCGGCAAATTCGCGAACGCGGCGGCGATGAGCCCGTTGACATCGAATTGGTTGGCGATGCTTTCGTCGAAGTGAAAGAGCCGCGGCGGCCTATCCTCAATTCGCAAATCGCCGTTTGCTCCATTCGAAATCTTCGGAAAGTCGTCGGCATGATCGTCTTCGTCCCGACGCGCAGACCGCGCAGCGTGCGCAACGGCGGGAAGAACTCGATTACGGAGCTCCGCGAAGACGTCGCGTAGCGGCACGCGCGTGTTCCAGGCCTGGAGCGGCGATACGGCGGCGAGTTCTGTCACGGCCTTGCGATAGGTCTTAATGGCGGCTTGAGCCGTGGATCTTGAGGCTCGCTCACTTTTACCAGCGCAAAGCGCTGCGACCGCGACGCTTGTCGCGAAGCGGCGCAGATCGACCGTGACATCGACATTGGGCAGCGTCTCGTCGAAATCATTCAGATCGAAGAGCGGATGTCCTTCCGGCGAAACGAAGGCGCCGAAATTCATGAGATGACAGTCGCCGCAGACCTGCGCGCGAATTCCTGGGGCCGGCTGCGTCGAAAGATCGGCGGTCATGACGTCAGCGGCGCCGCGCAGAAAGGCGTGCGGCGACTCCGCCATGGATTTGTGGCGAAGCGGAAGCAAAGACTGAATCCGGTCGCGCTCGGTCTCGGCGATGATGGCCGTCGCGTTCCGATTTGCTGCGGGCGCAAAATCCGCAAGCGTCTCGCGCGGGACGATCTTGCGCAGGGCTTTTCCTGCGGCGAAGCGCGCGCGACGGTCGGGGCCGCGCTGATCGGCGACTGTGGTCGCGACTACAATGCTCATTGTCATCGATCCTGGCGTTCAGTCGCCGTGATGGCGCAAAAAAACGAAGTCGTCAGCCTAGGTTTGTGATCAGCCCAGCAGATCGATCAGCGGACCAATCAGCGGCGCGTCGGCGGGCGGCATCGGATAGTTGCGCAGGTCGCGGGCGCGCGCCCATTTCACCGCCTGTCCCTCCATCGGCGAAACAAAGCCCTCCCACTTACGGCAGACGTAAAGCGGCATCAGAAGATGGAAATCGTCGTAGGCGTGGCTCGCGAACGTCAGCGGCGCGAGGCAGGGCGCGCAGACCCGCACGCCGAGTTCCTCTTCGAGTTCGCGCGCGAGAGCGTCTTCCGGCCGCTCGCCGGGATGTAGCTTGCCGCCGGGAAACTCCCACAGACCGGCGAGTTGTTTGCCTTCGGGACGTTGCGCGATCAGCACGCGATTGTCGGCGTCGACGAGCGCCGCCGCCACGACGAGCAAGAGAGTCACAGGCGCGCTCAATTGCCGGAGAGAACGACTTTCACCGGGCCGTTTTCCTTGCCGGTGAGCGTCACTTCTTCATACATCGCGCCGCCTTCAGGCGCGTGCGCATCCTTCGGCTTCCAGATGAGCTGGGTGGTGAGATAATAGCGTCCGGGGGCGACATTCTCGAAGGTGAATCGCCCGTTCGACTCCGTCGTCGTCGTGCGGGTCAGAGCGGCGTATTGCGTGTCTGGCTCGACCTTCGGAATTGACGCGGCCGGCAGGAATTTCACCGAGCCGTAAAAATTCTTGATGCGGGTCTGCGCATAGGTCGTGGCCGGTATCAGCCTGACGGTTTCGCCGGCGGCGTAGCGCACATTCGATCCCGAACCATCGCGCAGAAAGGCCTGTCCGGCGATGACGCCCCTGCCGGGCGCCCTGATGTAACTCGCCTGCGAGGGATCGAAGCCAACGCTTGGCGACGGACCACGCGCGGCGTTGCAGGCTGAGAGCAGGGCGAGCGGCGCGACGAAGAGAAGCTTGACGCAACGCATGACAATAACGCTCCACAAGAACGCAGATCGCACACTTTGACCGGCGCCGACGCCGCACGCCCGCGGATCAGACGGGCGAGGCGGCTTCGGCGACGATGAGGCAATCTAGCACGTCATGCATCGTTCTGACGACTGCGACGCACAGCGACCGCTCGGCCGCAGTCGCCGGCGCCAGGTCAGGCGCCGTGATGGTCATGGCGGTGACAGGATCACCCGGCGGATCAGCTCCTGTAATCGCCGTTGATCGCGACATAGTCCTTGGTGAGATCGCAGGTCCACACCGTCGCCGCGCCTTTGCCGAGTCCAAGATCGACGTTGATGACGATGTCTTCGCGCTTCATGATCTGCGAAACTTCCGCTTCGTCATAGTCGGGGTCGCGCAGTCCTTTGTGGGCGACGCGCACGCCGCCGAACCAGATCGCGAGCCTGTCGCGGTCGGCCTTCTCGCCGGCCTTGCCGACCGCCATGACGATGCGGCCCCAATTGGCGTCCTCGCCGGCGATCGCCGTCTTCACAAGCGGCGAATTGGCGATGGAGAAGGCGACGCGCTTCGCCGCCTTGGCGCTGTCGGCGCCCGTCACCGTCACTTCAACGAATTTGCGCGCGCCTTCGCCGTCCTTCACCACCTGATGGGCGAGATCGAGCAGCACGGCGTCGAGCGCCCGCTTGAATTCGATCAGCCGCTTGTCGCTCGCCTTTTCGATCTTCGGCGCGCCGCGTTTCTTTGCCGCGCCGGTGGCGAAGAGCAGCAGCGTGTCTGACGTCGACGTATCCCCGTCGACGGTGATGGCGTTGAAGCTGCCTTTGACGCCGCTCTCGAGCATCGCCTGCAGCGCCTCGGCGCCGATGGCGGCGTCGGTGAAGACGAAGGCGAGCATCGTCGCCATATCCGGCGCGATCATGCCCGCGCCCTTGGCGAAGCCGCCGATCGTCACTTCGACGCCGGCGATCGTCGCCCTTCGGGTGGAGAGCTTCGGATAGGTGTCGGTCGTCATGATGGCGCGCGCGGCGTCCAGCCAGCCGTCGGGCCGCGCCTCTTGCGCGAGCTTCTCCAGCACGCCATCGAATTTATGCGCGTCAAGCGGTTCGCCGATGACCCCCGTGGACGCCAGAAAAATCTGGCGCTCGGGCGCGCCGGTCGCCGCGGCGGCGAGCTTCGCCGAGAATTTGACCGCCTGCGCGCCGGTCTTGCCGGTGAAGGCGTTGGCGTTTCCGGAGTTGACGAGCAGGGCGCGCGCCTTGCCGCCTTTGAGCCGGTCGCGGCACCAGTCCACCGGCGCCGAGGGACATTTGGATTTGGTGAAGACGCCGGCGACCGTCGTTCGCGCGTCGAGCAACGCCAGCATCACATCGGTGCGTCCGGCGTAGCGCACGCCCGCGGCGCCGACGCCGAAGCGCACGCCCTCGAGCGGCGGGATTTCGGGCGCGGATTTCGGCGCGAGGGGGGAGAGGGGGGCGTCGTGAGACATCGCAGAGCCTTGTCAATCGGAGTGGACCTGCGCCGATGTGCCCGGCGCTACAGGTCGGCGTCAAGGCTGACGGTCGGGCCCGCTTCGCTTCCCCGACTTTTATCCGCACGGGCCGATCCGCGCTCGAAAGCGCTTGCCTTTCGACCCTCCCCTTTGAGGGGAGGGCGAAGGGCGCGGCGCTTACTTCTTCTTCGCGTCAGCCGGCTTTTGCGTCGGGGCCGGCTTGGCGCCGGGCGCGCCCTCGGCCGGCGCGTCGGAACGTTCGATCTTGGCGCCGTCGCGCAATTTCATGACGAGTTCGCTCTGCGCCTTCTGCACGACATAGCGGGCGACCTGATCCTTCACCTCATTGAGCGGCGGGAAAACTTTCGGGCGCTTCTCGTCGAGCTTGATGATGTGCCAGCCGAACTGCGTCTTGATCGGATCGGAGACCTGACCCGGCTCCATCTTCGCCGCCGCGTCGCCGAACTCCGGCACCATGCGGTCCTTCGTGAACCAGCCGAGGTCGCCGCCCTTGGCGCCGGGGTCCTTGGAAAGTTCGGTCGCTACTTTGCCGAAATCCTCGCCGGCCTTGACGCGCTTCAGCGCGGCCTTCGCCTCTTCTTCGGTCGGCACCAGAATGTGGTGCGCGTGATATTCCGTTTCGGGCTTCTGGTTTTTCGCCGCCTCGTCATAGGTCTGCTTGACGGCCGCTTCAGTCGCCGCGTTCTTGGCGACGTCGCCGAGCAACGTCTCCATCAGCGCCTTGTCGCGCAGATAGGCGAGCTTCTTGGCGAATTCCGGCGTCTCGGCGAGCTTGTCGGCCTGCGCCTTCTGCACGACGAGCTGCTCGTCGATGAGGAAGTCGAGCACATAGGTTTCGCGCGCCTTTCCTTCGAGCTGGCGCGGAATGGCGGGGCCAAGATCCTCCATCGCGAGCTTCAAATCTTCGTCGGTGATCTCGACGCCATTGACCTTGGCGAGGGTTTTCGCGACCGCAGATGTCGCGCCGACGGCGCTCATCGCCAGCAGGACGGCGAGCGCGCTCGCTCCGAGCGCGGCGCGGGCGAAAGAACGCGCATTCTTGCGGGCGTGAGACATGATGTGCTCCAAAAAGAGGCCAGGGCGGCCCTGAACAAAAGCGGCCGTCGCCGCCGGCGGGAAATGCTCCTGCGCGAGGAATCCGGCGTATCTATGCCCGAGGAGCCGGTTCTGACAACTCCCGGCTACGCAGAAACCGGGCGTTCGGCGACCTCTCCGACGACGCTCGTGAAAATTTCCCGGGTTCGCTTCTGCGTGTCGGCCAGCAGGGCTTCGAGGTTGGAAAGATCTGGCGCGTCGCCGACGCGCAGCAACAGCTCCGTCAGTCCGCGCGGCGCGTCGGCGGGACGGAAAGCGTCGTCGATGGCAAGCCGCAGCAATTGCGTCAGCCCTTGGTAGAGCTTTGAGGCCTCCGCCAGCGCGTCCGCCGCGCCCGCGTCGAGAAATCCCGCGTCTTTTGCTCGCTGCAGGGCGACCGTGGCGTTCGTTGAAAAAAGCTCAGGATGCTGCGGGCCGTGGAGCAGCATCAAATATTGCGCGATGAACTCGATGTCGATCAATCCGCCGGGGACCTGCTTAACCTCCCAGGGGCTCGTCGAGCTCTTTTCCTTTTCGATTCGCCGGCGCATGGACAACACGTCGTCCTTTAGTTTTTGCGCGTCGCGAGGACGCGTCAGCGCCACTTGGATCGCCGCTTCAACCCGTTTTGTGAACGCCTCAGGACCCGCGACGACGCGAGCGCGGGTCAAGGCCATGTGCTCCCATGTCCACGCTTCATTGGCCTGATAGTCCGAAAAGGCGGCGAGACTCACTGCGAGCGGCCCGCTGTTGCCGGAAGGGCGCAAACGAAAATCCACCTCATAGAGCAGGCCTTCGGCCGTGGGAGCGGAAAGGGCGCTGATCAGCCTCTGCGTGAGGCGGCCGTAGTAGTGTTGCGTTGAAATCGGCCGTCCGCCACCCCGTGATTCCGCCAATGGGTCGGCGTCGTAGAGCAGCATCAGATCGAGATCGGACGCGGCCGTCATCTCGCATCCGCCAAGCTTGCCCATGGCGACGACGGCGCACGCGCCGCCATCGATCGTTCCATGAGCTTTGGCGAATTCCTCGCAGACGCGCGCGAAGAGCTGGGCGATCAGCGTTTCGGCGAGTCGCGTATAGGCGAAGCCGGCTTCCGCTACCGACAGTGAGCCCGTCAGGATGCGCACGCCGATGAGGAATTTCTGCTCCTGTCCGAAGATGCGGGCGCGGTCGAGCGCGTCTTCATAGGAGCGCGCCTCGGCGAATTGCGCGGCGAGGCGCTCCTCCAGTTCGCTTTGCGTCGGCGCCGTCTCGAAAAAAGCCGGCTCCATCAGCGCGTCGAGCACGCGCGGGCGCCGAGAGATCGTTTCGGCGAGCTTGGGCGCCGCGCCCGTAATCGCGGCGAGGAGTTTGAGAAGTCGCGGCTGCGAGACGAGTAGGGAAAAGAGCTGCACGCCTGCCGGCAGTTTCGAGATGAGCCTGTCGAAGGCGAGAAAGGCGGCGTCGGCGTTCTCCGTTGCGGCGATGGCTTCGAGCAGGATGGGCGTGAGCTCCGTCAGCCGTTCGCGGGCAACGGTCGAACGCGTCGCGGCATAGCGGCCGAAATGCCAGCCTCGGATAGTCGCGGTCACCGTCTTGGGGTTCGCAAAGCCCATATTGGCGAGAGTCTCGATCGTTCCCGGATCGTCGTCGTCGCCGGTGAAGACGAGATTGCCGGCCGAGGATGTGAGTTGCGGCGCGCTTTCGAAGAGCTTCGCATAATGGCCTTGCACCACGTCGAGCCGCTTCAGCAGCGCTTCGGCGAAATCGGCGTAGCCCGCAAAGCCCATCATGCGGCCGATGACGGCGACGCCATCTTCAGTCTCGGGCAGCGTGTGTTTCTGCTCGTCGGCGACCATCTGAATGCGATGCTCGACGTCGCGCAGAAAGAGATAGGCTTCGCGCAGATCGTCGCGCGCCTCGCGCGCCACCCAGCCGCTCTCGACGAGCTGGTCGAGCATCGCCAGAGTCGAACGCCCGCGCAGGCGACGATCGCGGCCGCCGGTGATGAGCTGCTGCGTCTGCACGAAGAATTCGATTTCGCGAATGCCGCCGCGTCCCAGTTTGATGTTGTGGCCGGCGACGGCGATCGTGCCGTGTCCCTTATGGGCGTGAATCTGCCGCTTGATGGAGTGCACGTCGGCGATCGCGGCGAAGTCGAAATATTTCCGCCAAACGAAGGGCGCGAGCTCCTGCAGAAATTGTTCGCCAGCGAAAATGTCGCCAGCGACAGGCCGCGCCTTGATATAGGCGGCGCGCTCCCAGTTCTGACCCATGCTCTCGTAATAGCTCAGCGCCGCTTCGAGCGGGATGGCGATCGGCGTCGCGCCCGGATCGGGACGCAGCCGCAAATCGGTGCGAAACACATAGCCGTCGACCGTGCGCTCGCTCATGATCCGCACGATCCGTTTCGTCAGTCTGACGAAAAAATCCACATCCTCTGACGGCTCGGCGAGTCGCGCGCGCGAACGGTCGAAGAACACGATGAGATCGATGTCGGAGGAGTAGTTCAGCTCAAAGGCGCCGCCCTTGCCCATGCCGAGAAAAATCCATCCCGATCCGCGTTCCGGATCGCGCTGATCGGCGAGTTCGATCTTGCCGGCGAGCGCAGCGGCGCGCAGCGTGAAGCGAATGGCGGCGGAAAGCGTAGCGTCGGCGATCCGCGTCAGCGCCCGCGTCGCCTCCGGCATGTCCCAAACTTTTGCAAGATCGGCGAGGGCGATGACGAGCGCGGCTTCCTGCTTGGTGAGGCGCAGCAGGCGCATCAGCTCGGCTTCGTCTTGGGTTTCGATGTTTCGCGTTTCTTCGATGAGCGCTTCAATGCGCTGCGCGGGATCGCTCTCAAGCGCTCTCACGAGCCGCGCCGGATCGCGGGCGGAAAGGTCGGTCAAATAGGGCGACGCGCCCAAGACGCCGAGCAGCAGATCGCGCGCTTTCGGCCGGCCCCGCAACAGCGCCGCGAGCGCGCCATCGGCCGCGCCGTCTTTTTCGAGAACGCGCGCCAGCGCCGCTTCGGCCTTCTCGGCGTCGAGAGGCGCGATGAAGACCTTGGCGCTGTCGAGAAGGGCGTTGGCGTCCGACGTCAAATTGATTTGCCTTTCAGGCGTCGAGAGCGGTTTTGCGCCGGGATATAAATCCGGCTATGCGGTAAATCAGCTTTGAGAGTCGACAGGCGATCGTCAACGGAAAAAGGAGCCGGACCCTCGTCCTTCGAGACGGCTCCTGCGGAGCCTCCTCAGGATGAGGGTCCTTGGTTCCGCAGAAGGAACAGGCTTCACGGCGTCATTGTGGTCTTGATGCTGAGTGAAGCAGCGCACAACAAGCTCCCTCATCCTGAGGAGCGTGCGGAGCACGCGTCTCGAAGGACGAGGGAGCTTGGCGCCAATGATGAGAAGGAATTCATGTCGCAAGAGGATGTCGCGCAGCTACTCGCCCGCATCGCCGGGGCGCTGGAGCGTCTGGCGCCGCCGGAGCCGCGCGCGCCCGATTTCTCCGCCGCCGAGGCGTTCGTCTGGCGCGCGGCGGGAGAGGCGTTCCATCCCGTCAGCCGGGTCAATCGCGTCGATCTGGCGCTGCTCAAGGGCGTCGACCGTCAGCGCGACATGCTTCTCGCCAACACCAGCCGCTTCGCGCAAGGCCTGCCCGCCAATAATGCGCTCATGTGGGGCGCGCGCGGCATGGGCAAATCCTCGCTGGTGAAATCGATCCACGGCGCGCTCGCGGAGAAGGGGCTGAAACTCATCGAAATCCATCGCGAGGATATTGAAGCGCTGCCCGCGCTGCTCGGCGCGCTGGCGCAGGCGCCATTCCGCTTCATCGTGTTTTGCGACGACCTTTCATTCGACGGCGCGGAGACGAGCTACAAGGCGCTCAAGACCGCTCTCGAAGGCGGTGTCGAAGGGCGGCCGGACAATGTGCTGTTTTACGCCACGTCGAATCGCCGCCATCTGTTGCCGCGCGACATGATGGAGAACGAAAGCGCCACCGCCATCCATCCCGGCGAGGTGATCGAGGAGAAAATTTCGCTCTCAGATCGCTTCGGATTGTGGATCGGCTTTCACAATTGCAGCCAGGACGACTATCTGGCGATGGTCTTCGGCTACGCCGATCATTTCGGCCTTGGCGCGCCCGAAGCGACGATCCGCGCCGAGGCGCTGGAGTGGTCGATCACCCGCGGCGCGCGCTCGGGCCGCGTCGCCTGGCAGTTCGTGCAGGATCTCGCGGGGCGATTGGGGAAGGAATTGTCTTAGGATCGTCCGGCGTTTACGTGTCCACGCCTGACTTCGCACGGTTTTATTTTCGCCCTTGCTAGCTTTCGTTCCGCATCAGCCTTAGCCTGAGCTGGGGCGAAAAGGGGGCAGCATGAGCTTCAGACATATTGCGCTTATCTCGACCACAATGTTTCTCTCGCTGGTTTCTCTTTCGGAAAGCGCCTTTGCTTTCTGCGGCGTGTTGCAGGCGTCGGCCAGCGGCTATTCCAGAGAGGAGGCGCTCTCCAAGGCAAACAACAAGGGGCTCGTCGAGGTTCGAAGGCTCGAAGCGAATTATGGGAGCGGCGCTGTTCATTATCAGGCCGCGGTATCTTCATGCCGGGACGGCGGAAGGGTGAGTTGCTTCATTTCCCAAAAATTCTGCGTCGACAGCGGCCAGCGACAGCGGCCGGCCCGCGGCGAGGAAGGCCATTCGATGCATGGCTGTCCGCCTGGCACGCGGCAGGTTCCGGAAACGGATAATTGCGTCCCGGTGCGCAAACGATCCGGGGAATTTGAAAGCCAGCCGTGGAAAAAGCCGGGTTGTCGGACCTGGAAACAGAGCTGCGACAGGGGCGACGCCCGGGCCTGCGGAAAATATGAGTCGACCTGCCAGGTCAATTGACGCGAGAACATTGCGAGACGCCTGCACGGCAGGCGTCTCGCATCGCCGTCTGGCGGATTAATACGGACGCTCCGGCGTGCATTCCGCAGTCGTGCATCGCGGTTTGTAGGCATAGGGGACCATGGCGGCGACAAGCAGCAATCCGCCCATGATGATGATCGCCATTTTGTAATTCATTGCGGTTCTTCTCCGACAGCGTTCGGTTCTTGGGCTTGATTTTAAAAAAATCCCACGTCGCCAGCCACGTGTCTGTGACTTTGTCCTCATTGCCGCATGGGGCTGGAAGGATCGGAAAATCAAATCGTCTTGGCTTTGAACCGACACAGATCGGCGATCGGGCAGCGCGGGCATTCTGGCTTGCGCGCCTTGCACACGTAGCGTCCGTGCAGAATGAGCCAGTGATGCGCGTGCAGGAGATATTTCTGAGGCACGATGCGCTCGAGTCCTGCTTCGACCTCTTCGGGCGTCTTGCCGCTTGCGAGCGGCAGCCGGTTGGAGACTCGAAAAATATGCGTGTCGACCGCGATCACCGGCTCTCCGAAGGCGACATTAAGCACAACATTCGCGGTCTTCCCGCCGACTCCTGGGAGGGCCGTCAGCTCCTCGCGCGTGCGCGGCACTTCGCCGCCATGGCGCTCGACGAGCAATCGCGACAGCGCGACGATATTTTTCGCCTTGGCGCGGTAGAGGCCGATCGTTTTGATCAGGTCGCGCACGCGCTCTTCGCCGAGCGCCGCCATCTTGGCGGGCGTGTCGGCCTGCGCGAAGAGCGCCGGAGTCGCCTTGTTGACGCCGGCGTCGGTCGCTTGCGCGGACAGCACGACGGCGACGAGCAGCGTGAAGGGGTTTATGTAACCGAGTTCGGTTTTGGGGTCGGGATTTGCCGCTGCGAGACGCGCAAAAATCTCCTCGATGCGCGCGGCTTCAGCGGCGGTCGGCCGCCGACCGGCTCGCGGCTTTTTAGCGACGCGCGCGCGCTGACTGTTTGTTTCCGCCATGGGCGCGTTATAACTTTTAGAAACTGAGGGACAAAGCCGGCAGGAGAAATGTCCGACCCCTTCGAGCGAAAAATTTACGAAGCGCGGCTGACGCCGCATCGGTCGATGACGCGGCACGCCTTCTACCTTTTCATCATGATCTTCTGCTTGGGACAGCTCCTGTTCGCGCTGCCGTTCTTCTTCATGGGCGCCTGGCCCGTCGCCGGCTTCATGGGCCTCGATGCGGTCGGTCTCTATCTCGCCTTCCGCGTCAGCTTCCACGCCGCCCGCAGTCATGAAACGCTCGACCTTACGCCGCTGGAGCTCGTTTTCGCGCAAATCGGCGCGCGCGGACAGCGAAGGGAATGGCGCTTCAACCCTTCCTGGGTGCGGCTTGAGCAAACGGTTCACGAAGAATTCGGGACAGAGCGGGTGGCCCTGATCTCGCGCGGCGAATGCATCGAGATCGGCGCCTTTTTGGGACCGGATCAGAAAGCGGAGCTGGCGCGCGAACTTAACCGCGCGCTCATCGACGCGCGCATGGGCGCCCGTTTCGGCTAGAGCGCGCTGTTCCGCCCAAAAGCGGCAAGATCTAGCGTCGCTGGCTCAGCATAGCGTCGGCTTCCCGCATCAGCCGCGCCTCGTGCCGCTTATAGTAGCGCCAAAGCACAAACAGGCCGATGACGAGCCCGCCGGCGAGGGCCATCGCGATGGGGCCCTCGATTTTTTCGAAGCCGGCCGTAAGGTAATAAGCGCCAAAGCCGAATACGCACGCCCAAACGATTCCGCCCGACGCGTTATAGATGAAGAAGCGGCCAGGCGGCAGATGGTTTGCGCCCGCGAGCGAGGCCGCGAGAATGCGCAGCAACGCGATGAAGCGGCCAAAAAAAACGATCGCGCCGCCCCACCGATAGAAGAGATACTGGCCCAGGCGCAGCTTCTCCGGCCCGAGCCCGACAAGATGGCCGTAGCGTTCGAGGAGCTTCGTTCCATACTCCCGCCCCAGCCAATAGCCGACATTGTCGCCGACGATCGCGCCTGCAGCGGCCGCCACGACAATATTCTCGATGGCGATCGTCCCGGAGAGCCGTGCGAAAATCGCCGCGCCGACGAGCATGGTTTCGCCCGGCAGCGGAATGCCGGCGCTTTCGAGGGCCACGACGATAAAGATCGCCCAATAACCATAGGTCGCAAGGATGGCGGCGATCTGCGCCTGGTCGAGAAAATGCGTCATCCTGGCCCAGAAAGTGTCAGCTTACGCGACTCTCATGTAGGCCTAAACGTGAAAATGGCGACGTCGCCGAAGCGAGGCCGCCATTCAAAAACGTCGATCAGACCGCGTCAGTGATATTGCAGCGCATTCTCTCGCGCGGCGCTGAAGGCGTAGGGCGGCGTCGCCGACATAGCCTCGCTGTCCAAAAAGAAGGGGTCGCGCTCCAGCGTCACTTGGAGGACCTCCCGCAATCCTCTGAGCAGAGGCTGATCGTCGCGGACAACCTTGGCGCGAAGCGCCTCTTGCGCGGCTTCATCCGACCGGCTCGCGAACTCGCGCACCGCCATCGCGACGAATTTGCCGACGCTGACGCCTTTCTCTTCAGCCGCGGCGCGCACGCGTTCGGCGAAGCCGCCGCCAATGCATGCTAAGGCGGCATGTGCGACCTTGTCGTTCGAGCAGGAATTGATCAGATCCACGATGACCATGACGACCTCCGCCCTTGAACGTTCCATGTTTAGGAACCCTTTGTTGGCCGCGGTTTCTCCGCGACATCAGTTGCCTCGCGCCGTTAGGCGCGTCGGTTTCCGCCAAGCTATCCAGTCAAGCTGAACGTTATCTGTATGAGTGATGAAAAAATTCCGCATCCGATGCTCGGATGGGATCTCTCACGCCCGGCGAACAAGGCTGTCGGCGCAAGAGCCGAGAGACGTTCGCTCCCCATGCCGTGCGCTGCTGCCTTCTAACTGAAAGCCGTGACAGCTTCGCGACGAAGTTCGCCAGCATATCAACAACATAATGATCGGCCGAGCTGAGGCCACAGCACGACCTCGGACTCAACTCGTGGCCAGAGCAATAGTTCCGAGCAGCTAAAAAATTCGTAGCTGCGGCGCAAAAAATCACGCGGCGCCGCGGAATCCTCACCACGCGCCAATGTTGGGCGCCGAAGCCCATGGTTCCGTTGGCGGCAGCGGCGCGCCCTTCTGCAACAACTCGATGGAGATCAAATCCGGCGTTCGCACGAAGGCCATGTGGCCATCGCGCGGCGGCCGATTGATCGTCACGCCCGCCGCCTGCAGCCGCGCGCAGGCTTCGTAAATATTCTCAACGGCGAAAGCGATGTGACCGAAATTGCGCCCGCCGGCATACGCGTCTTCGTCCCAGTTATGGGTGAGCTCGATCATCGGCGCGCCGGTTTCCTTGGCTTGCGCGGCGTCCTCGGGCGCGGCGAGATAGACGAGCGTATAACGCGCCTTTTCGTTCTGGGTGCGGCGTACCTCCTGAAGCCCGAGCGCGCCGCAAAAAAACGCCAGCGCGCGGTCGAGGTCGCCAACCCGAATCATGGTGTGCAGATATCTCATATGCGGCTCCTATCTGATGCGTCCGCCATAATAATAGCGTTCCGCGGGCGCGGATTTGCGCCCACGCCGGGCGCCTGCTAGAGCGCTGGCGCTCCCAAACATAGGTGCCTAACGACGTGACCGAGACGAAGGCTGTTCCTCGAGCGGCGCCGAGCGTTAAGCTGGCGGCCGCCAAGGCGTCGATCGCCGCCAGCGCTTTGCTCGCGGCGGCAAAGCTTGCAGCCGGTCTGTGGTCTGGCTCGCTCGCGCTTCTGTCCGAGTCGGGACACGCCTTCGTGGACACCGGCGCGACAGTGCTGACCTTCTTCGCGGTGCGCGAAGCAGAAAAGCCGGCGGACGAGGAACATCACTATGGCCATGGCAAATATGAGGCGCTGGCCGCGCTGATCCAAACCGGCTTCCTCTTCGGCCTCGCTTTGTTCATCGTCGGCGAAGCCTGGCGGCGGTTGCAGGAGACGGATGTCGTGATCGACGCCGGCTGGCCGATCTATGGCGTTCTGGTCGTCTCGATCGTCGTCGATTTCGTGCGCTCGCGGCAGTTGCGCCGGATTGCAAAGGAAGAGGGCAGCGACGCTCTGGCCGCTGACGCGCTGCATTTTTCGAGCGATTTGGTGTCATCGGCGCTAGTGCTGCTCGGTCTCGTTGCGGCGCATTATGGGTTCGAGCGCGGCGACGCGCTCGCCGCTTTGGGCGTCGCCGCCTTCATCGCCGTCGCGGGGTTTCGGCTGGGCCGTCGGACGATCGACACTCTGCTCGACGCCGCGCCACGCGAAATGGCGCCGCATCTCGAGAGGGCGATCGTCGACGTGCCGGGCGTCATCGCGATCGATTCGCTGCGGCTGCGCACGATTGGCCCTGACATCATCGGCGAAGCGACGATTGGCGTTTCGCGCGGCTTGCGCGTCGAGCAGGCGGCGCGCATCAAATCGGCCGTCGCCGATGCGATCGCCACGGTCACGCCGCGCGCCCGGGTCACGCTGTCGGTCGAGCCGCGAGCGCTTGACGACGAAACGATCGCGGAACGCATCCTGCTGGTTGGGGCGCGTCGCCACATTCACGCCCATCATGTCATCGCCCAGCAAATCGAGGGCAGGCTATCGATCGGCGTCGACGTCGAACTCGATGGCGCCATGCGGCTCGGCCGCGCGCATGCGATCGCCGCCGACTTCGAGAGCGCGCTGCGCGACGAATTCGGCGCCGACGCCGAAGTCGACACGCATATCGAGCCGCTTGAAATGCAACTGCTCGCGGCGCAGGTCGCCGATCCCGGGCTTGCCGGCGCGATTGAAGCGGCGCTTGCGCGCGTCGCCGCTCAGACCCGACCGCCGGCGCAAGTGCGGGACGTGCGGGTCCGCGAAACGGCCGGAGGCATCGTCGTCAACTTCCGCTGCCGTCTCGACGCGGCCGTATCCGTGCAAAGCGCCCATGATGCGCTTGACGAGATCGAGCGCCGCACGCGCGAGGAATTTCCGGCGATTCTGCGCATCGTCGGCCGCGCCGAGCCGGGCGATTGCTCAGCCGCCGCATAGCCAAGGATGCGCGCTTCGTCTATGAGAGACGCCATGACGCAGGAGCCGGACGCCGCCGCAGACATCGCCTCGATGCCTTTCGAACAGGCGATGCAGGAGCTCGAGCGCATCGTCGCCGACCTGGAGAAAGGCGTCGTCTCGCTCGACGAGTCGGTGAAGCTCTATGCGCGCGGCAAGGCGCTGCAGGCGCGCTGCGAGGCGCTTCTCGCCGAGGCCGAAGCCCGAATCGAGAAAATCACGCTTGGCGAGAACGGCCAGCCGACCGGAGTCGCGCCCTTCGACGTCGAATAGACGTTAATCCAAGCGTTCCTCCTCCGCCGCTTCTCGCGACAATCTGTGAACGCGGGCCATGAACGCGATCGCGATGAGCACCGCGATCGGCATCGCAAGGGCGGCGACGAGATCGGCGGAAACCTGCGGCGGCAGAGCGCCAGCGGCCTTGAGCCCCTTTGCGACAAAGCTGAAGAGTCCGGTGAGAAAATAGGCGAGCCCGGCGATCGTGATTCCCTGCACGATGCGGTTGAGCCGCATCTGCAAACGCGTGCGGCGATTCATCTCTTCAAGCAGCGCGCTGTTCTGCCGCTCCATCTCCAGCGTGATGCCGGTGCGCATCAGATCGGTCGCGCGCTCGACCTGGGTTGAAAAGCGGGTCTGGCGCGCCTCGACGGCGTTGCAGGTTTCGATCGCTGGATCAAGGCGCGCATTGAGGAAATCTGAAATTGTCACATATTGCCCTTCGCGCCGTTCCTGCAGCTGGGAGAGCCGGTTCTTCACCAGCGCGCGATAGGCGCGGCTCGCGTCGAAGCGGAAGGCCGTGCGCGCCGACAGCGCCTGACCGCTCGCGAGTAGGTCCGAGAGCCGCTTCAGCAAAAGGTAATTGACGCGCATATCATGCGCTTCGTTCAACGCTTCGGTGATGCCCGAAAGCTCTCGCTCCATATTGGCGAGTTGCGGCGACACCTGCCGCGCGAGCGGCAGCCCGAGCAGCGCCATCGTGCGATAAGTTTCGATCTCGAGGACGCGCTGCGCGAGACGGCCGGCTTCGAAACGCGGCAGCGCCTTTCCGCGGATCAGCATGCGCGTAAAGCCATACGCGTCGACGGCGAAGTCGGTCAGAACCTGCGCGTCGCGATCTTCGACGCAGACGACGCAGAGACTCTGCGAATTGAAATAGGATGCAAGCTCTTCGACCGATCGCGCGCCGTCGACGACGCAGAGCTGCGTCGCGACGATGAGAACGCCCGGCGGCTTAAAGGCGATTTCCCCCGCTTTAAACGGATCGGCATGCGCGAAGGGGATATCGGCGCCGACGCCAGTCGACCAGCTGTAGGTGGTGAATTCGCTATGTTGCTCCCAGCGAAGCCGCCAGTCGCCAAAGATAAAGTAGTGGAATCGCGCGCCCGGGTCCGGCGCCAGCACGCCATGCGCGAGCGCGAGCGCGCCGATCGCTTCACGATCGGCTGCCGCCGCTTCGTGGTCCGTGGCGAAGGCGTAGTGATAGACGCGCCGCGGCGCGTCGAGCGGCAGGAACGGCCGCGCGTGCAGCTCCGCGAGAACAGCCTCGCGGAATGGATGCTCGCTGAGAGTCTTGGGTTCGACTTCGCTGATTTCCATTGCGTCTCTTGGCTCGCATTGGAGGGTTGTATCGTTCACGCGACTGAATCCTATTCACCGGCCTGGGGGCTCAGGTGATTACGCTCGGCGCAGCGCGCTGCGTATAGCGTTCGATGGCGGCAATTTCGCGCGACAGGCTTACGAGATCGGCGAGCGCCGCCTGAGTCTCCAGATGTTGCCGCGCGGGATCGGGTTCGTAGCGCTCGATATAGACCCGCAGCGTCGCGCCGGCTGTGCCGGTGCCCGATAGCCGGTAAACGATCCGCGAGCCGTCGGCGAAGATCACCCGCAAGCCCTGATGCTGCGAGTCCGAGCCGTCCACCGGATCGTGATAGGCGAAGTCGTCGGCCGTCGCGACTTCAAGGCCGCCGAGATATTGGCCCTTGAGAGTCGGCAGACGTTGGCGCAGCGCGTCGATCAGCGCATGGGCGCCGTCGCTCGCGACTTCCTCATAGTCGTGACGAGAATAATAATTGCGCCCATAGGTCGTCCAATGTTGTCGAACGATGGCGTCGACGCTCACTCTGCGCGCCGCAAGGATGTCGAGCCAGAACAGCACCGCCCATAGCCCATCCTTCTCGCGCAGATGGTCGGAGCCGGCGCCGGCGCTTTCCTCGCCGCAGATCGTCACGAGACCGGCGTCGAGCAGATTGCCGAAATATTTCCACCCGGTCGGCGTCTCGAAGAGCCGGACGCCGAGCCTTTCCGCGACGCGGTCGGCGGCGGCGCTCGTCGGCATCGAGCGGGCGATTCCCGCAACGCCTCGGCGATAGCCGGGCGCAATCGTGGCGTTGGCCGCGAGGATCGCGAGACTGTCGGAGGGCGTGACGAAACACCTGCGGCCGATGATGAGATTGCGGTCGCCATCGCCGTCCGACGCGGCGCAAAGATCGGGCGCGGCGTCCGACATGGCGAGATCATAAAGATGCCTGGCGTGGACGAGATTGGGGTCGGGATGATGGCCGCCGAAATCGGGCAGCGGCGTCGCGTTAATGACGCTGCCCGGCCGCGCCCCGAGCTCCTCTTCGAACAGCGCGCGCGCATAGGGGCCGGTGACGGCCGACATGGCGTCGAAGGTGAGGGTGAAGCCCGACCGAAAAGCGTCACGGATGCGATCGAAGTCGAAGAGCGTTTGCATCAGCGCTTTGTAGTTCGCGACGCTGTCGACGACATCGACGCGCATGTCGCCGACGCGCGTTTCGCCGAGCCTGTCGATATCGACGTCCTGGGCTTCGACGATCCTGAACGACGTGATCTCGCGCGTGCGCGCGTAGATGGCGTCCGTCACCTTCTCGGGCGCCGGACCGCCGTTCGCGACATCGTATTTCACGCCGAAGTCGCCGTGCGGGCCGCCAGGGTTATGGCTGGCGGACAGCACGATTCCGCCGAAGGCCATAAGCGCGCGAATGAGCGCCGAGGCCGCGGGCGTCGACAATATGCCGCTCTGTCCGATGACGACGCGGCCGACGCCGTTGGCGGCGGCGATCTTCAGGATCTTTTGAATCGCCTCGCGGTTGTAATAGCGGCCGTCGCCGCCGACGACGAGCGTTGCGCCCTGATATCCCTCCAGACTGTCGAAAATCGATTGAATGAAGTTTTCAAGATAGTGGCGCTGCTTAAAGACCTCGACTTTCTTGCGTAGGCCGGATGTGCCCGGGCGTTGATCGGCGAATGGCGTCGTTGCGATCGTGGTCGCCTGTGAATTCCCCATTTTGGAGCGGAGGCCTCGCGTGTGTGTCGGCGCCGCGGGGACGCGGCGTCCGCTTCTACAATTCGTCTTCGGGAACGGCAAAAAGGGCGGCGCGAGCGAATCCCGCGCCGCCTTTCAGACTGCCTGGAGAAATGTTGAGCTTACCAGCCCCAGCCGCCGCCGCCCCAGCCGCCGCCCCAGCCTCCACCCCAGCCGCCGCCCCAGCCGCCGCCCCATCCAGCGTAGGGATCTCCCCATCCGCTGTAGGCGCTCGGGTAATAACCATAGCCATAGGGGTAGTCATAATAGCCGCCATAGCCGCTCGACGCCGCGAGGCCGGCGCCTAAAAGTCCGAGGCCGACGCCCGCGGCGACGGCGGCGCCAGGGTTGTAGTAGCCGCGCCGGTAGGCGTAGCGCCGGCCCCAGCCGCCGCGATAGCCCCAGCCGCGACGATACCAAACAGTTTCGACCGGGCTCGAAGGCGCCACAACCGACCGATCCGGCGCGCTCATCGGCCCGGCGATCGCTTCCGGAACGGCGGTCGCCAATGTCGCGCCGCAGAGCGCGCCGGACAGCGCCAATTTCAGGCCTTTTCGCATCGTTCATCCTCCTGCTGGCGCGGCGTCCCGCCGCGCGGCGTCGCGCGCTCCCCTGGAGCTCACGCTGCACTAACAACTTAGTTAGGCGCAAATTGATCCGCTGCGAGAGGCTGAAACGTGACTTTTTTTGGCGTTTACGTTAAGCGCCCGACGTCGCTGTCAGACGCCGACGCCTCGGCGCCGATATCGTGGATGAAATCCAAAAGCCGGCAACGAAAGAAATCGCGCACGCGCGCGGCGGTCGCCGGATGCTGCTCCAAAATCAAATGAAACAATGGCCGCAAGATCTTAAGCGCCGCGGCCGGCTCCTGCGCGGTCGCGGCGGCGGGGCGGGTCGAGGGCGCGAGGAGGGCGGTTTCGCCGATCAGCGTCCAGGGCCGGACGATCTTCGACCGAGGAGGTCCGTCGTTTGCGGCGGTCAGGGCGATCGACCCCAAGGTGAGCACATAGCCGCCGTCCGACATTTCGCCGCGTCGAAACAGGACGTCGCCGGCTCGCAGCAGGCGCGTTTCCGTGGAAAGCGCGAGCATACGCAGGGCGTTCGGCTCGAAAATCGAAAAGAGGGGGATGCGCGCGAGATTGTCGATATCGTCGTCCAGCGTCATGTCACTTTTATTTGGCGTCCCCCACGCCATCTCTATATGCGCCGGCGGCGCGGCGTAAGCGTGGCGTAAGCGTTAAGACGCGGGGTCCTCTTCGCTGGCGGCGAGCCGGTAACCGTCGCCTTGCGTTTTGATCCAGCGCGGCCGTTCGGGCGATGGCTCGAGCTTGCGTCTCAGACGGTGAATGTGCGTTTCGAGCGTACGGGTCGACATATTCGGACCGTAGCCCCATACGTCGCGAAGCAGCGCCGCGCGAGACACCGTCGCGCCGTGCGCCCGCGCCAGCCTCGCGAGAATCGCCGTCTCTTTTTCGGTCAGCTTCACGCGCGCGCCAGAAGGCGCCCGGAGTTCGCCGGCCTCGAAATGATAGGGGCCGACAGCCGCCCCCGAAGGGGTGGAATCGATCAGCGCGACCAGTTCCGCAAAGCGGAAGGGACGCGTAACGACGGCGTCGACTCCCTGCGGCGGCGATTTCGGCTGATCCGCGATGAGCACGACACGCGTAATGCAACCGCGCGCGCGCGCATCGGCAAGCGCTATGGGATCGCAATGGGCTTCGTCCACGATCGCCGCATCCGGCCAATCTTCTCCCGGCGCGCCGAGCTGGTCGTCGCGCAGCGCATAGCGGCCGAGCGCGGCGAATTGCTCGACGAGCGTCGCCCGTAACTGTGGTTCGGCGGCGAGGATCAGAGTGCGCGGAAGGAACATCGGCCGGGGTCGCTCCTCGCTTCGAAGAGAATATTCCTGCTATAGGCGGTCAGACGCGCCGGCGAGCGGCGCATATAACGCATCATGCATCGCCGAACGAACCGGACGAAACCTGCCGGACTGGCCTTGCTGCGCGTCGCGCGGCGCATTGGCGGCCGCCCGCATGAGGGGAGGCTGATCGCCGGCTCGCTCGTTCTTCCTTGCGCGCTTGGCCGCGATGGAATCACGCGCAACAAGCGCGAGGGCGACGGCGCGAGCCCGGCCGGCCGCTGGCCGCTCCTCTATTTTTACCTGCGCGCGCCCGCGCCCTTGTGCCTGCCATGGCGGCGCACGCGGCCGCACGACCTCTGGTGCGACGATCCGCGCTCCTTCCTCTATAACAAACCGCTGCTGGCGCCGTCGCGCCTCGGCCATGAGGAAATGTGGCGCAAGGACGCGCTCTATGACGCCGTCGGCGTCATGGGCTACAATCTTCGTCCTCGGGTGCGCGGTCGCGGCAGCGCGATTTTCTTTCATATCGCCAAGGATGATCTTTCCCCGACCGCCGGCTGCGTCGCATTGCGCGCCCGCGACATGGCGCGGCTTCTGCCGCGGTTGGGCGGCCGGGTGGCGCTGTTGATCGGCTAGGCGCCGCTGACGGCCCCCTCCCTGTCCCTCCCCCGCTTCGCGGGAGAGGGGACGCTAACGAGCGGCGTTCGCGGGCGCGACCGCAGCATTGAAGCGTGACGCCAGCGCTGATGAAACGCCGAACCTAACTCCCTCTCCCGCGAAGCGGGGAGGGTTGGGGAGGGGGCCCGGCCTGCAATCATCCGCGCGAGTCTGGGCGGGCCGCCGCCTCACGCGGGATAGTCGCGCTCACCCATGATCGCCGAACCGACCCGGACATAGGTCGCGCCCAACTGGATCGCGAGTTCGAAATCCGAACTCATGCCCATGGACAGTTCCTTGATCCCATTGCGCGCGGCGATGTCGGCGAGCAGCGCGAAATGCGGAGACGCCTGTTCGCCCACGGGCGGCACGCACATCAGCCCTTCGATTTTCAATCCATAAGCGTCGCGACAGGCGCCCAGAAAGCTGTCGGCGCTTTCGGGAAGGACGCCGGCCTTTTGCGGCTCGGCGCCGGTGTTGACCTGCACGAAAAACCGCGGGCGCTTGCCGGTCCTGGCGATTTCCTCGGACAGCGCCTTGGCGATCTTTTCGCGGTCGACGCTCTCTATGACGTCGAAGAGCTCGACCGCCTCGCGCGTCTTATTCGACTGCAGCGGGCCGATGAGATGCAATTCGATGTCCGGATATTTTTCGCGCAACGGCGGCCACTTCGACAAAGCCTCCTGCACGCGGTTCTCCCCGAAGACGCGATGGCCCGCTTCCAGCAGCGGAACCACGTCCTCGGCCGGAAAGGTCTTGGTGACGCAGACAAGGCGAACGGAGCCAGGATCGCGCCCACAGTCCTCTGCAGCGCGGCAAATCGCTTCGCGTGTCGATTCGAGGCGATCGGCGGCTCCCATGGCGCGAAAATCGCGATTTCGGCGGCCGGGTCAAGCGCCGAATCTTTTACGCCTTCGCAGCGCGGAACTTCGTGCAGTCCGGCGCGTTAAGCTTCCGGCGGGCGAGGGGCCGGGCGAGGGGCGGTATCGTCGCAACGTTCATCATTGAGAAACGCGTCCCGCCTACCAATGATTGTTCCTACCGAATTGGAGGCCGATATGGTCAATGACAGCCTGATTTACGACGGGCGCGCGATGCATTTGCATCATCTGCGCCGCAAATGGGGATGGATCGTCGCGCTCGGCGCGCTCATGCTCGCCGGCGGACTGTTTGCGCTCTACGACGTGACGACCGCCACGCTCGTGACGGTGTTCTATGTCGGCGCGGCGATGCTCGTCGCCGGCGCGATGGAGATTATCACCGCCGTTCAGATCCGGCCCTGGACCAGGGCGCTGCTGTGGGGCGTGATCGGGCTGATCACGATCGTCGCGGGCTTTCTGGTCTTCCGTGATCCTTTGCTCGCGGCGGTGTCGCTGACGGCGATCATTGGCGTCGCGCTGATCGTCGCCGGGCTGTTCAAACTGGTCCTCGCCTGGCACATCCGCGACGTCGGCCCCTGGGGACTCGTGGCGTTCTCGGGCGTGATCAGCATCGTGCTGGGCGGAATGATCCTGGCCCAGTGGCCGATGTCCGGCCTCTACATCCTTGGCCTCTTCCTCGCGATCAATCTGATCTTCGAGGGCGTCAGCTGGATCACCGTCGGGCTTTCGGCGAAGGCCTGAGTTCATGGGGAACTGTCGGGGGCCGTGCTTGCGGCCCCCGAGCTTTTTCGCGGCTCTGCGAATGGCTCCTGCCTTTGACATCGCCCGGACCGCCCGGCATTAGAGGCGCAATCCCGCAAGCCTTTTGACCGGACGCGCCAGCAAGATGAGACCCGAACGCTATAATTTTGCCGACGCGGAGCCCCGCTGGCAAAAGATTTGGGAAGAAAAACAGTCCTTTAAGGCAGGCGAACGCACGGGCGCGCCCAAATATTACGTGCTTGAGATGTTTCCCTATCCCTCGGGCCGGCTGCACATGGGCCATGTGCGCAATTACTCGATGGGGGACGTCATCGCGCGCTTCATGCGCGCCAAGGGCTTCGACGTCCTGCATCCGATGGGGTGGGACGCGTTCGGCCTTCCCGCCGAAAACGCCGCGGCGCAGACCGGCGCGCATCCGGCGCAATGGACCTACGCCAATATCGCGGCGATGCGGGCGCAGCTCAAAACTCTGGGGCTGTCGCTCGACTGGTCGCGTGAGATCGCGACCTGCGATCCCGAATATTATGGACGCCAGCAAAAGCTTTTCCTCGATTTCCTGAAAGCTGGCGTCGTCGACCGCAAGAAGTCGAAAGTGAATTGGGACCCGGTCGACATGACGGTGCTCGCTAACGAGCAGGTCATCGACGGCCGCGGCTGGCGCTCAGGCGCGCTCGTCGAGCAGCGCGAGCTGACGCAATGGTTCTTCAAGATTACTGACTATTCCGAAGAGCTGCTCTCCGCGCTCGACTCGCTCGAGCGCTGGCCCGACAAAGTGCGGCTGATGCAGCGCAACTGGATCGGGCGCTCGGAAGGCATGCTCGTGCGCTTCGCGCTCGCGCAGCCGCTTGGAGACACGCGAGAGATCGAAGTCTTCACCACCCGCGCCGACACGCTGTTTGGCGCGAAATTCGTCGCGCTCGCCGCCGACCATCCGCTGGCGAAAGCCGCCGCCGAGAAGGACCCGGCGCTCGCCGCCTTCGCCGAGGAGTGCCGGCGCGGCGCGACGTCCGCGGAAGCGATCGAGACCGCGGAAAAGATGGGCTACGACACGGGGCTGCGCGTCGTTCACCCGTTCGATCCGAACTGGACGCTGCCGGTGTATGTCGCGAATTTCATCCTGATGGACTACGGCACGGGCGCGATCTTCGGCTGTCCGGCGCATGACCAGCGCGACCTCGACTTCGCGACGAAATATCGGCTCGGCTTCAAGGTCGTGGTCTGCCCGGAAGACTTCGCTCCCGAAGCGCTCGAAAAGCAGATTGCGACAAGCGGCGAAGCCTTCGAGGCCGAGGGGAGGCTGGTGAATTCTGGCTTTCTCGACGGCATGGCCGTGCCGCAGGCCAAGGACGACGTCGCCAACCGTCTGACGACGACGGCGCTGTTCGGCCATCCCCAGGGCGAGCGGAAGGTGAATTATAAGCTGCGCGACTGGGGGATTTCGCGCCAGCGCTACTGGGGTTGCCCGATCCCCATTATCCATTGCGAGACGTGCGGCCCGGTTCCGGTTCACGAGGCCGATCTGCCGGTGCGGTTGCCGGAGGATGTCTCCTTCGACCAGCCCGGCAATCCGCTCGATCGTCACGCAAGCTGGAAAAATGTCCCCTGTCCCTCTTGCGGCGCGCCGGCGCGGCGCGAGACCGACACGATGGACACTTTCGTCGACTCGTCCTGGTATTACGCACGCTTCGCCGATCCGCATAATGAGACGGCGCCGGCCAGCGCCGAGGCGCTCGCGCGCTGGCTGCCGGTCGATCAATATATCGGCGGCATCGAGCACGCTATTCTGCATCTTCTCTATTCGCGCTTCTTCGCGCGCGCCATGCGCGACAGCGGCCACGCCGCGGTGGCGGAGCCCTTCGCCGGACTCTTCACCCAGGGCATGGTCGTGCATGAGACCTATCGCGCGCCGGACGGCCAATGGGTCGCGCCAGACGCGATCCGCGTCGAGGCCAAGGACGGCGGCCGCCGCGCCTTTCTCCTCGACGGCGATGTCGAGATCGAGATCGGTCCGATCGAAAAAATGTCGAAGTCGAAGAAGAATACCGTCGATCCGGACGACATCGTCGCGAGCTATGGCGCCGATACGGCGCGCCTCTTTGTCCTGTCCGACAGCCCGCCCGATCGCGACGTCATCTGGTCGGACGAGGGCGCGCAGGGCGCATGGCGCTTCGTCCAGCGCCTGTGGCGGCTAACCGGAGAATTGGGACGGGTGGCGGCTCCCGCCGGGGCTGAGCCGCCGGCGGCCTATCACGATCTCGCGCTCGCCGTGCGCAAGGCGACGCATCGTTCGATCGCCCAGGCGAGCGAAAATATCGAGCGGCTGCGTTTCAACAGCGCCATCGCCCGCATCCGCGAATTCGCCAATGAGCTGACGAGCGCGCTCGACGCCGTGACCGAAACGCCGGTTCCGGCCGATCTCGCCTTCGCCTTCCGCGAGGCGGCGGACGCGCTCATTCGGCTTGTCGCGCCGATGACGCCGCATGTCGCCGAGGAGTGCTGGGCCGATTTGGGCCACAAAGGTCTGGTTGCTGAAGCGCCGTGGCCGGCGGCCGATCCTACCCTGTTGGCCCAGGAGATGATAAGCCTGCCGGTGCAGGTCAACGGCAAAAAGCGCGCCGAAATTCTTGTCGCCCATGACGCCGACGAAGAAACGATTCGCAAAGAGGCTTTGGCGCAAGATGGCGTTCAGCGCGCCATGGAAGGCAAGCCGCTGAGGAAGTTCATTCTCGTTCCGAAAAGGATCGTCAATGTGGTCGTCTAGCAAATCGGCAGTCGGCAGGTCGGCAGTCGGCAAGTCGGCGGTGGGCAAGTCGGCAGTCGGCGTTCGTCCTGCTGCCGATTGCCGACTGCCGACTGCCCCATTCCGGCGTTTGACGGTTCTATGCGTTGCGCTGCTCGTCCTGCCGCTCGCCGGATGCCTGCAGCCGCTTTATGCGCCGGCAGGATTTGGGCTCGACTCCGCGCCGCTCGCGGCCGAGCTGCAGTCGATCGCGGTTGACGAAATTCCGCAGCAGCTCGGTCACTATGTCCGAAATGAGCTGATCTTCGGCCTGAACGGCACCGGTTCGCAGCCGCCGCCGCGCTACCGTCTGATGGTTGTGCTCCGCGAGCGCGTGCAGACGCCGATTCTCGACACCGTGACCGGGCGCGCCACATCGGCGACGGTGATCGTCGACGCCGAATATCGGCTCGTCACCATCCCTGATGAGGTGGAGGTCACGAAAGGCATCGCTTTCAACATTGCGAGCTACGATCGTTTCTCGAACCGTTTCTCCAATGTGCGCGCCGCGCGCGATGCTGAGATCCGCAACGCGCGGGTCATCGCCGATTCGATCCGCACCAGAATCGCCACCGTGCTCGCCACGCGCCTGTCGCCTGTCCCGCCGCCCGCCGTCGTTCGCTATTGACGGCGGAGACGGACAATAGCGCCTCATGACGGCGGTCAGGAGTCGCGACGCCGAACGTTTCATCGCCGCGCCGCCCGAGGGCGTTTTTCTTTTCCTGGTCTTCGGCGCCGACGCGGGCATGGTGCGCGAGCGCGCGCTCGCGCTCGTCGAAAAACGCGTCGACGATCGCCGCGATCCCTTCCAATTCGTCGAGATGAGCGGCGATGCGGTCGCTTCCGACCCGCTTGCGCTGCTCGACGAGGCGAACACCACGCCGCTCTTTGGCGGACGGCGCGCCATCCTCGTCGAGACCGGCGCCAAATCCATCATTCCGGCGCTGACGTCGCTTATCGGCGCCCCCCCGGCGCATTGCACGATAGTGCTCACAGCGGGCGCGCTGAGGCGCGACTCGCCGCTGCGCAAGCTTGTCGAGGGCGCCAAGCAGGGCGCGGCGATCGAGTGCCAGCCCGACGCGGAAGCGGATTTGCAGGCGCTGATCGAGCGCAGCCTGCGCGACGCCGGCCTTGTCGCGAGTCCCGAGGCCCGCAGCCTGCTCCTCGGCGCCCTCGGAGAGGACCGGCTGATGAGTCGCGCCGAGCTTGGAAAGCTCGCGCTCTATATGCATGGCCGCGAACATGTCGAGGCCAAGGACGTCGAGGCGATCGTCGCGCACGCCTCGAACATTGCCTCGGATCGCATGGTGACGGCGGCTTTCGCGGGCGCCGCCGATATCGGCGCGGCGCTCGACGCCTATTTCGCGCAGGACGGCGACGCGCAGCAGCTTGTCATCGGGGCGCTGCGCTACGCCGTGGCGCTGCACCGCGCCCGTCTCGCCATGGAGCGCGAGGGCGGGCGACCCGACGCCGGCGTTTCGGCGCTGATGCGCGCCGGCTTCGGCTTCATGCACCGCGCGCTGATGGACGAGCAGCTCAAGAGCTGGTCATCCGCGCGTCTTGGCGCGCTGATCGAGCCGCTGCGCGCCGCACAGATGCGGGCGCGCGCCAACGCCGGCGTGGCGCAAATGGAGGCCGAGCGCGCGCTGTGGAACGTCGCGCGCGCGGCGCGGCGATAAGAGGGCGTCAGTCCCGATCCGGCGCGCCGAGAGGGAAATAAGCGCGATAAGGTCTTGCTTCGTCGACGGCTCTCGCGAAGGAAGGGCGCGCGAGCAGCCGCCGGCGATAGTCCTTTACATTGACGAGCGCGTTATCGATGGGGTGCGTCCAGTCGGCGTAAAATAGCGCTGGCGCGGCCGCGCAATCCGCGAGCGAGAAATCCTCTCCCGACGCCCATTCCCGACCCTTCATCTTTTCGTTTAGCCAGCCGTATGCCGTGTCCAGCGCCCGACGCGCTTCAGCGACCCCAAATGAATCACGATCCCCTTCCGGGCGCAGACGATCAAACACGATTTTTTGCATCGGGGTCATGATGTAATTGTCGAAGAACCGATCCATGAAGCGGACATCGATCGCCGCATGCCCATCGTGCGACAGGAGCGGGGTTCGGCCGGGATAGCGGAGGTCGAGATATTCGACGATGACGCTGGCCTCCATCACCCTACGGTCATCGTCGAGCAGAAGCGGAAAGCGTTTGATCGGCCAAAGCGCGGCCCACTCCGCTTCCGCCTGCCGGTCCTCGAGCGATCGAAATTGAAAGGCCGTGTCGTTCTCATAAAGCGCAATCAGCGCCTTTTGCGTGTAGGACGAAAACGGGTGGCCATAGAGCGCGAGCGTCATGACGCGCTTTCGTCGAGCAGGACGCTGAAGCCGCCGAAGATCATGCGCTTGCCGTCGAACGGCATCGGCATGTCCTTCATGCGCGGGTCTTCGTGCATTTTCTTGTGCGCCGCGTCGCGCACGTCTTTGGACGGCCACAGCACCCACGAGAACACGATGTTTTCGCTGCCCTCGGCGGCGACGGCGCGTTTGAAGTCGGTGACTTTGCCGTCGGGCACGTCGTCGCCCCAACATTCGACGACGCGTAGCGCGCCCCATTCCTTCATGATGGGCCACATCTGCGCGGCGGCCTGATGGTAATCTTCCTTCTTGCCCATGGGCACGGGAATCACGAAACCGTCGACATAGCTCATTGCGCCGCTCCTTCTTGCTGGCACGCCTTTGACGCCGCCTCGGCGTCCATCCACATAATCTCCCAGATATGACCGTCGAGATCTTCGAAGCTGCGGCCATACATGAAGCCGAAATCCTGCGTCTGCGTCGGATCCGGCGCGCCGCCGGCGCGCGTCGCCTTCTCGACCATGGCGTCGACGTCGGCACGGCTGTCGGCCGAGATACAGATCAAGACTTCTGCGCTCGTATGCGCATCGGCGATCTTCTTCGTCGTGAACTGCTGAAACTTCTCATGCGTCAAAAGCATCGCGTGAATGGCGTCGGAGAAAACCAGGCATGCGGCGGTGTGGTCGGAGAACTGCGGGTTCTTCCTGGCGCCGATCGACTCGTAAAAGGCGGTCGCCTTCGGCAGGTCGGCGACAGGAAGATTGATGAAGATAAGCTTGGACATGGACGCTCCTCTCGAACCGGCCGTTGCGGAACCTACCGCACAAGTTATAAAATGCAACAATGAAGTTAGAAAAAATAACTAAAAGGCTGCGCGCGGCGCGCAAAGACCCTACCGCGCGCAGCTATGACGACGCCTGCGGCGCCGCCCATGCGCTTGATCTGATTGGCGAACGCTGGGCGCTGCTGGTGATGCGCGAACTAATGTTCGGCCCGAAAAGATTCAGCGACCTGCGCGCCGATCTTCCCGGAATCAGCGCCAATGTCCTGACGCAGCGGCTGGAGCGGCTGGAGGAAATCGGCGCGCTGAGCCGGCGCAAGCTGCCGCCGCCGGCGGCGAGCCATGTCTATGAATTGACGCCCTGGGGCTATGAGATCGAGCCGGTGTTGGGCGTCCTCGGCCGCTGGGCGGCGCGCTCGCCTTTGCATGATCCGACGCTGCCTTTGAGCGCGGCCTCGCTGATGCTGTCGTTCAAGACGATGTTCGACGCGAGCAGGGCGAAGGGACTGAACGCGCGCATCGGGTTTCGCATCGGCGACGAGACGTTCCTCGTGCATATCCATGGCGGCGCATGCGACGCCGCGCGGCAATCGTTGGATGGCGCCGACGTCATCTTCGCCGGGCCGGCGACCGCGACCGCCGCGGCGGTCTATGGCGGCGCGCCGCTCGCGGCGCTCGAAGCGAAGAAGGCGCTCGCGATCGAGGGCGATCGGGTCCTCGCGGAATGCTTTACCGGACTCTTTCCGCTGCCGCAAAAAGCGTGAGGGTCACGTCGCGCTGGCGAGGCTCTCGAAAAGCCCGCGGCCGTCGGTTCCGCCGACGAGCGCGTCGATGAGATTTTCAGGATGCGGCATCAGGCCGAGCACATTGCGCCCGTCAGAATAGATGCCGGCGATGTCATTGCGCGAGCCGTTGGGATTGGCGTCGCCGCCGACATTGCCGGCGGAGTCGCAATAGCGGAAGGCGACGAGGCCCTCGCCCTCCAGCCGGTCGATTGTCGCATCGTCGGCTTCGTAATTGCCCTCGCCATGCGCGACGCAGACTTCGATCGTCTGGCCCTTGGCGTAATGGCGCGTGAAGGCGGTGTCGTTGCGTTCGACCCTGAGATGCTGCATCCGGCAGACGAAACGCAGATTGGCGTTGCGCATCAGCACGCCCGGCAGAAGTCCGCTTTCGCAAAGAATCTGGAAGCCGTTGCACACGCCCAGCACCAGTCCGCCGCGCGCGGCGTGCGCGCGCACCGCGTCCATGATGGCGGCGCGGCCGGCGATCGCGCCGCAGCGCAGATAATCGCCGTAGGAAAAGCCTCCGGGCAATACGACAAGGTCCGTTCCGGCGGGCAGCTCATGGTCGGCGTGCCACAGCATCGACGGCGGGCGCCCGGTCGCCTGTGTCAGCGCGCGGGCCATGTCGCTTTCGCGATTGGAGCCGGGGAAGACGACGACGGCGGCTTTCATGGGCGTGTCCTAGGCGGCAGGTGGGCAGTCGGCAAATCGGCAGTCGGCAGGTCGGCGCGCTTCCGATTGCCGACTGCCCTCGATCGCCTCACACATCGATCTGGTAATTCTCGATCACCGTATTGGCGAGCAGCTTCTCGCAGGCGGCTTGCAACTGCGCCTTGGCGGCGTTGGCGTCGGCGCCGGCGAGCTCCACGTCGAACACCTTGCCTTGCCGCACGCTGGCGACGCCTTCGACGCCGAGCGACTTCAGCGCGCCTTCGATCGCTTTGCCTTGTGGATCGAGGACGCCGGATTTGAGGGTGACGACGACGCGGGCTTTCATGCGCTGTTCCAAGTTCAGAGATGGCGGAACGGTTACTGGCTCGACGCGCGAAGCGCAAGCCGCGCGCTAGAGCAGACCCGTGCCGCGGTAGATCTCGCGCAAGTTCATGCACGCGTCGATGACGGGGAGGTCGAGCACGCTCTCCGCCGTTTCGAAACGGCGCTCCGAGAACTCATTGGCGCGATCGAACGAGACGACTTCAACCGCGTCTTGCGCGATGACCACATACTGCCGGAGCGATGGCAGCGTCGCATAGGCTTTCCGCTTCCAGCGCAGATCCTTGTTCGCTGTGGACGGCGAAAGAACCTCAAACGCGACGATCATGTCATTGCATTCGACGCCAGTGAACGTCGCGGGTCGAATCAGAACGTCAGGAACTGGCACGCTGATCTCGGAAATACGAACGCCCAGCCCCGGCAGCACCTCCCAAGGAGCGCCGGTCTCGCGCGCCAGCGCATCGAGCAGTACCGTGAGATTGCGAATGATCGTCTGATGCAGACGGCTGGCCGACGCGTTCAACACCGGCTCCCCTTCGATCAACTCCCATTTTTCGTCGTCGGGACGCGTCGCGGTGAACGCGAAGAATTCCTCCGCGCGCATCGGACCTGAATCGAGATGAGGAACGCCCATGGCGGCCCTTCGGGATTTCCTACTGCACGAGCTTCGGCGCGCCGGTGCGGATCGTCTCGTTTTCCTGCATGATGCCGAGACGGCGCGCGACTTCGGTATAGGCTTCGACCAGCCCGCCCAAGTCGCGACGGAAGCGATCCTTGTCGAGCTTGTCGTTCGACTTGATATCCCACAGCCGGCAGCTGTCGGGCGAAATCTCGTCGGCGACGACGATTCGCATCATGTCGCCTTCCCAGAGCCGACCGCATTCCATCTTGAAGTCGACGAGGCGGATGCCGACGCCGAGGAAGAGCCCGGAGAGGAAATCATTGACGCGGATGGCGAGCGCCATGACGTCGTCGATCTCCTGGGGAGTCGCCCAGCCGAAGGCGGTGATATGCTCCTCGGACACCATCGGGTCGTCGAGCGCGTCGTTCTTATAGTAGAATTCGATGATGGAGCGGGGCAGTTGCGTGCCCTCTTCCATCCCGAGGCGCTTGGCCAGCGAGCCGGCGGCGACATTGCGCACGACGACTTCGAGCGGGATGATTTCCACCTCGCGGATGAGCTGCTCGCGCATGTTCAGCCGGCGGATGAAGTGGGTCGGCACGCCGATGCTGTTCAAATGCTGGAAGATATATTCGGAGATCCGGTTGTTGAGCACGCCCTTCCCGTCGATCACCTCGTGTTTCTTCGCGTTGAAGGCCGTGGCGTCGTCCTTGAAGTGCTGAATCAAAGTGCCGGGCTCCGGGCCCTCATAGAGGACCTTGGCCTTGCCCTCGTAGATGCGGCGTCGGCGGTTCATTGGGATCAACCGGGGCTTGAGGAAGTCCATATGGCGGGTCGTCGCTCCTCCGAAGTGTGAACGCATGCCGGCCTTTGGGCGGCTCTCAGGGAGCGGCGGCGGGCGTGCGCCCTGCCGCGAGCACCGGCGGTCCTAGCGTCTTTGGCGGCCAGTGACAAGCCGACAGGGCACTCTATCGCAAAGGGAAAGACGATACAATGAAACTAAGAGGGCGGCGCAGACCCTATGGGGCGATCGGGTGAAGGGCTTCCTCATCCTGAGGAGCGTGCGCAGCACGCGTCTCGAAGGACGAGTTTTCGCGTAATTTTTCCTCACCCTCGTCCTTCGAGACGCCGCCTTCGATCTCGGGCCTGCCCGAGATCGACATTAAATTCGCAAGTCGGGTAAACCCGACTTGCGGGCGGCTCCTCAGGATGAGGGTGAGGAAAACAATCCTTCACCCGATTCCCCTGGAGGGCGGCGGCCCGGCGGGGCCGTCGCCGCGTCGGTTCCTCTCGCACCCGCCGGCGCCCGTAATTTGAGCATCTGGTCGGCGATTTTCCGACCGCGCCCGTGCACACCTGCGACGCTTATGGCGCGGTCATTCAAGCTGGATGTCGGGATCGAGAACGATGCCGTAAACAGAAGCTGCCGTGGCGTTTACGCTACTTCCAGCCGGCCTGTTTCTCGCAGTCCTGCCGGGCTTCGGGATTGGCCTTTTCCCATTGGGTGACGGACCGGGTTTCGTTATCGTCCATCTTCTCGTTCATGCATATGCAGTAGGCGCGGATAATGGCGGGCGTTCCGCCTTCCTCGCCCTTGTTATCGCTGATGCATTGATTGATCCATTTGAGGTCGTCGCTCGTCATTTTCTGGGCGAAGGCCGGGCTCGTAAGCGCCAAGGCGGACAAAATAACGCATGCAAATTTCTTCATGAAGCGCCTCTACTTTCTGATCGCCGGACGAAAATTCCACGCCTTGACAAATAGCCGCACCGGCGCGCTTTTTGCAATTCGGCGCGGCGCGCGGCCATATCCGTGCTCGCGCCGTAGCGGGCGGGGCAGGGGGGCGGTTTCGTCGCGGCCAGGACCACGCTTTCCGGCATTGGCTTTGCGCGCGAATACGCATATATCGAGCCCACGCCGATGCGGCGCATGATCGCCGAGTCCTGATTTAAGAACAACCCGGCCGAGGATGGACATGAGCACGTTCGACCAGCGCGAAGATTCCTTCGAAAAACGCTTTGTCCATGAAGAGGAGCTGCAGTTTCGCGCCGAAGCGCGCCGCAACAAGCTGCTCGGCCTCTGGGCGGCCGAAAAGCTCGGCAAGACAGGCGCCGAGGCGCAGGCCTACGCGGACGCCCTGGTCGCAGCGGAAGTCACCGCCGACGCCGACGAGCGGGTCGTGGCTTTGGTCATGAAGGATTTCGAGGCGGCGGGCGTGAACCAGTCCGAGCATCAGATCCGCCGCACCATGGACGAGCTGCTGACGAAGGCGAAGGCCGAGATCAAGTCGGGCCAATAGCCCCGTTCGCCTTTGTTCATCTTCTTGGGCGATCGTCGCTTATGCGCGATTCGCCCGTCAGAGCGCCCCGACAGAAGCCGCTTCCCGACGCCTCCTATTTTCAGGCGGCGCCGGCGATCGCCGAGGAAGCGGCGCTATGGCTGCGCTATCTTGCCGGCGAGCGGCGCGCCTCCCGGCACACGGTCGAGGCCTATGGCCGGGACCTTGCTACTTTTTTGGGATTTCTGGCGCATCATACGGGCGAGCGGCCCGATGCCGGCGCGCTTAAGTCTCTTCAACCCGCCGACCTGCGCGCCTTTATGGCCAAGCGTCGCCGCGACGGCTTGGAAAGCCGTTCGCTGCTGCGGGCGCTCGCCGCCGTGCGCAATTTTCTGCGCTTCATCGAGAAGAAGGGCCTCGCCCGCACCGACGTCTTTGGCGCCGTGCGTCCGCCCAAGCGCCCGCACAGCCTCCCCAAGGCGCTCACCGTGCCCGACGCCCGCGACGTCGTGGACCCCGAGCAAAGAGCGGGCGAGGCGCGAGAGCCCTGGGTGATCGCTCGCGACGCCGCCGTGCTGGCGCTGCTCTACGGCGCCGGCCTGCGAATTTCCGAGGCGCTGTCGATCGGGAGCGCCGCGGCGCCGGTCGGGGCCACAGATCGGGTCACGATCCTGGGGAAGGGCGGCAAGAGCCGGACCGTGCCGGTCATCGCGCCCGTGCGCGCGGCGATCGAGGCCTATCTCGCGCTCTGTCCCTATGATCTCGCCGGTGGGCCGCTGTTTGTGGGCGCGCGGGGCGGGCCGCTCTCGCCGCGCATCATCCAGCTCGCCGTCCAGCGCCTGCGGGGGGCGCTCGGCCTGCCCGAAAGCGCGACGCCGCATGCGCTGCGTCATTCGTTTGCCACGCATCTCTTGGGTCGCGGCGGTGATCTGCGCACCATCCAGGAATTGCTCGGCCACGCCTCGCTCTCGACGACGCAGATTTATACCGCCGTCGACAAGACGCGGCTCCTCGACGCTTATCGCTCGGCGCATCCGCGCGCGAAGTGAGGCTTTGCTAACCCGTCATGCCCGCGCTTGTCGCGGGCATCCACGTCGGAAACTTGATTGGATGGCCGGGACAAGCCCGGCCATGACGCGGCTCTTTAGTCTCGCTCACTCCACCGGCTCCACCGCGCTGATCTCGATGCCAAAGCCCGAGAGCCCGACGAAGGCGCGGGGCTTTGACGACGAGGAGCGCAGGCGGATCGACGAAACGCCGAGGTCCTTCAAAATCTGCGCGCCGAGACCGACGTCGAGCCATTGCCGCTTGCGCGTTTCCTCCGCTCTTTCCTCCTCGTCCTTCTGGCGTCCGACGATATTCGCCGGCACGCCGGCCGCGCCGTCGCGCAGATAGACGAGCACGCCGCGCCCTTCGCGGGCGAAGCGCGCCAGAGTCTTCTTGATCGTCGGCGCGCCGCACATCACGTCGGAGATGATGTCGGCGCGATGCAGTCTCGTCGGCACGTCGCGTCCGTCGCCAATCGCCCCCAGAACGAAGGCGAAGTGCTGCACGCTGTCGAACGGCGTCACATAGGCGTGGCCGATCATTTCCCCGGCCTCCGTCGCGACGGGGAACGTCGCGACGCGTTCGACGAGCTTTTCGCGCGCCTGGCGGAACGCGATGAGGTCCGAAACCGACACGAGTTTGAGGTCGTGCGTGCGCGCGAAGTCCTCGATCTGGCGGCCGGTCATCACCGTGCCGTCGTCATTGGCGAGTTCGCAAATGACGCCGACCGGCGGCAGGCCGGCAAGCTTGCAGAGATCGACGGCGGCTTCCGTATGTCCGGAGCGCATCAGCACCCCGCCATCCTTGGCGATCAGCGGGAAGACATGGCCGGGCCGCACGAAGTCGCTCGCGCCCATATTGCCATTGGCGAGCGCGCGCACCGTATTGCTGCGCTGTTCGGCGGAAATTCCGGTGGTGAGCCCGTGGCGCGCATCGACGGTGACGGTGAAGGCCGTCGCAAGCGGCGCGTCGTTTTCCGCGACCATGGGCGCAAGATGCAGACGGCGCGCCTCCTCGAGCGTGAGCGGCGCGCAGACGATCCCGCTCGTATGGCGGATGATGAAGGCCATTTTCTCGGGCGTGCAGAGCGCGGCGGCGACGACGAGGTCGCCTTCGTTTTCGCGATCGTCATCGTCGGTGACGACGACGATCTCGCCTCTCGCCACGGCCTCGACGGCTTCAGTGATGGAATGGGACAATGAGATCTCCGGAACCCGCCGCTTGCGGCGCCTGCGTCGCATATCTAGCCTTGCCGCGGCGACGTTTCAAACGGGCGGCTACGCAGCTTTCGCAATTGTCATTCCCGACGCGGAGCGCGATCGGAATAAAGACCAGCGTTCCCGACGCCGCTCTGGTGTTCCGGTCAGGAAGTCGTCTGCCGGAATGACATGGCGCCATGGCGAGGAAGAAAGGAAGACTCGGTTGCTCGACGCGGAATTGAAAAGGCAAGCGATCTGGAGCGTCTCGAGCTGGATAGCGGCGGCCGCGCTGGCGTTCTTATCGCTGCCTGCGAGCGCGGGCGCAAGCCCTTGCGCCGATATCGAGGAGGGCGGCGCCGCCTACACGGTATGCGACTTCGATACGCGCAAGAGCGACATTCGGCTTTTTCTGCGCGACGATAAAGGCGAAATCTATGGCTCCTTCGCGCGGCTTGCCGATGGACTGGCGAATAGGGGCGAAGCGCTCGTTTTCGCGATGAACGCCGGCATGTATGCGGAAGATCGCACGCCGGTCGGCCTCTATGTCGAAAATGGCCGCACGCTCAGCAGCGCCAATACGCGCCCGGGCGCCGGCAATTTCCACCTGAAGCCCAATGGCGTGTTCTGGGTCGACGGCGCGCGCGCCGGCGTCACCGAGACCGCGCGCTTCCTGAAAAACCCTCAGCGGGCGCAATTCGCGACCCAATCAGGACCGATGCTCGTCATCGGCGGGCGCATTCATCCGCGCATCCATGAGGACGGCAAGTCGCAGAAATTTCGCAACGGCGTCTGTGTCCAAGACGGTCATGTCGTGCGCTTCGCGATCTCCAACCAGCCGGTGACGTTTCATCAATTCGCGCTGCTGTTTCGTGATCGCCTGCATTGCCCCGACGCGCTGTTTCTCGATGGCGGCTCGGCGTCGGCGCTCTATGCGCCGTCGCTCTCGCGTCACGACCGTTTCGCGCCGACCATGGGGCCGATCCTCGGCGTCGTGGAGAAGGCGAACCGCTAGCTTAGTCGGAGAAGCGCAGCATTCAGCTTTTCGACGCGCGCCGCCGTCTCCTCGCGCCGTTCGCGATGCTCGTCGATGACCTCTTCTTCGGCCTTGGCGAGGAAGCCCTCATTGGCGAGTTTGGCGTCGAGCTTCTTCACCTCGCCTTCGAGCTTGCCGATCTCTTTCGCCAGCCGCGCCCTTTCGGCGCCAAGATCGATCACGCCTTCGAGCGGCATGGCGGCGACGCCGCCGCGCACGATGATTTGCGCGCTGCTTTTTGGCGCGGCCTCGGCGAAGCCGATATGCGAGAGGCGCGCGAGCTTGCGGATCGTCTCGTCCCAACGCGTCGCGCGCGCCTTCAGCGCGTCGTCTGCGCCGATCAGCAGCAGCTCCGTCTCGCTCGTTAGATTCATCTCGGCGCGCAGCGAGCGGACCTCGGAAATAAGGTCGACGACCCAACCGATTTCGCTTTCGGCCTCCGCATCTTCGAGTCCTTCGAGCGAGGGCCACGAGGCGAGCGCCAGCATCGTCTCGCGCTTGGGACCGTCCGCGCCCTTGATCGCCCAAAGCTCCTCGGTGAGGAAGGGCATGAAGGGATGCAGCAGCGCGTAGATCTGATCGAGAACGAAGGCGGTCGTTGCGCGCGTCTCGTCCTTGTCAGCGCCGTCGGCGCCTTGCAGCAGGGGCTTGGCGAGTTCGACATACCAGTCGCAGAAGACGCTCCAGACGAAGCGATAAACGGCGTTCGCCGCGTCGTTGAAACGATAGGCCTCGATCGCCGCGCTCACCTCTGCGATCGTGCGCGCCGCTTCGCCGACGATCCAGCGGTTCAGCGTAATCCCATTGGCGCGCGGATCGTAGCCCGCAATGCGCGTGCAGCCGTTGATCTCGGCGAAGCGCGAGGCGTTCCACAGCTTCGTCGCGAAATTGCGATAGCCCTCGACGCGCTGGGTCGAGAGCTTGATGTCGCGGCCCTGCGCGGCCATCGCCGCGAGCGTGAAGCGCAGCGCGTCGGCGCCATATTCGTCGATGAGGCGAAGCGGGTCGATGACATTGCCCTTCGACTTACTCATCTTCGCGCCCTTCTCGTCGCGAACGAGCGCGTGGATATAGACGTCGCGGAAAGGGACCTCGTCCATGAAATAGAGGCCCATCATCATCATCCGGGCGACCCAGAAGAAGATGATGTCGAAGCCGGTGACGAGGGCGCTCGTCGGATAATAGCGCGCGAGCTCCGGCGTCTTCTCCGGCCAGCCGAGAGTCGAGAAGGGCCACAACGCCGAGGAAAACCAGGTATCGAGCACGTCTTCGTCGCGCGTGAGCGTCACGCCATCGCCGAGCTTGGCGCGCGCCGCGGCAAGCGCCGCTTCTTCCGTCTCTTCGACATAGGCGTTGCCGTCCGCGTCATACCAGGCGGGGATGCGATGGCCCCACCAGAGCTGACGCGACACGCACCAGGGCTGGATGTTCTCCAGCCACTCGAAATAGGTCTTCTCCCAATTCTTCGGCACGAAAGTCGTGCGGCCCTCGCGCACAGCTTTGAGCGCCGGCTGCGCGAGAGTTTTCGCGTCGACATACCATTGGTCGGTAAGGCGCGGCTCGAGCACGGCGCCCGAGCGGTCGCCATGCGGGACCATGTGCTTGTGGTCGTCGACGCCGTCGAGCAGCTCGCGCGCCTCCATCATTTCGACGACGCGCTTGCGCGCCGCGAAACGGTCGAGCCCGTCGAGGGCAGACGCCGTCGCCGCAAGTTCGGGAGAGGGGTCGACGCCTTCGTGAAAGTCAGCATTGGCGGCGAGCGTCATTTGGGCCTGCGGGTCGAGCACGTTGACGAGCCGCAGTCCATGCCGCTTACCGACTTCGAAATCGTTGAAGTCATGCGCCGGGGTGATTTTCACCGCGCCGGTGCCCTTCTCGGGATCGGAATATTCGTCGGCGACGATCGGGATCAGCCTGCCGACTAATGGCAGACGCACGCGCTTGCCGACGAGCGCCGTATAGCGCTCGTCTTCCGGATGCACGGCGACCGCCGTGTCGCCGAGCATCGTCTCGGGCCGCGTCGTCGCGACGACGATATATTCGCCGGTCTCTTTCCCTGCGTCGTCGACGATCGGATATTTGAAGCGCCACAGATGGCCCTTCACTTCCTGCTGCAGCACTTCGAGATCGGAGATCGCCGTGTGCAGCGCCGGGTCCCAATTGACGAGGCGCTTGTCCTTGTAGAGCAGGCCGTCGCGATAGAGCTGCACGAAGACTTTGACAACGGCGCGCGACAGGCCTTCATCGAGCGTGAAGCGTTCGCGCGACCAGTCGCAACTGGCGCCGAGCCGCTTCAGCTGCTCGACGATCTTGCCGCCTGACTCCGCTTTCCATTCCCAGACGCGCTCGACGAATTTCTCGCGCCCCAAGGCGCGACGATGCTCCTGGCGCTCCATGAGCTGGCGTTCGACGACCATCTGCGTCGCGATGCCGGCGTGGTCGGTGCCCGGCTGCCACAACACGTCGTCGCCCTTCATGCGCCGGTAGCGCACGAGAATGTCCTGCAGCGTATTGTTGAGCGCATGGCCCATATGCAGGCTGCCGGTGACGTTCGGCGGCGGAATGACGATGGAATAGGGCGCAGCCTGCGCGCGTTCGGGCCGGCCGGCGCGAAAGGCTTGCGCCTCTTCCCACGCGTCGCGGATGCGCGATTCAATTGAGGCGGGAGCGAAGGTTTTTTCCATGGTCATTGGGCGAGGAGCCTTTTGGCCCCCACCCTGTCCCTCCCCCGCTTCGCGGGAGAGGGGACGCTAACGATCGGCGTTTCGTCGCACGTCAGTGAAGGCTCGAATCTACTCCCTCTCCCGCGAAGCGGGGGAGGGTGGGGAGGGGGATTTACGCCAGCGCCTTGAGCGCGCTCTTGCCGGCGTAGATCGCCGCGTCGCCCAGCTCCTCCTCGATACGGATGAGCTGGTTGTATTTGGCGGTGCGGTCGGAACGGGCGAGCGAGCCGGTCTTGATCTGGCCGCTGTTCGTCGCGACGACGAGATCGGCGATGGTCGAATCCTCGGTCTCGCCGGAGCGATGCGAGAAGACGGTGGTGTAGCCGGCGCGATGCGCGGTCTCGACCGAAGCGAGCGTTTCGGTCAGCGTGCCGATCTGATTGACTTTGACGAGCAGCGAATTGGCGACGCCCATTTTAATGCCCTCATTGAGGCGCACGACATTGGTGACGAAGAGATCGTCGCCGACGAGCTGCACTTTCTTGCCCAGAACGTCGGTGAGCTTCTTCCAGCCCTCCCAATCATCCTCCGCCATGCCGTCCTCGATCGACACGATCGGATAGGCGCCGGCGAGCTTGGCGAGATAGGCGACCTGCTCGTCGATCGAGCGCGTCACGCCCTCGCCTTCATAGACATATTTGCCGTCCTTGAAGAATTCCGTGGCGGCGCAGTCGGAGCAAAGATGCACGTCGACGCCGGGCTTGAAGCCCGCCGTTTCAATCGCCTTCATGATGAAGTCGAGCGCCGCTTCGGCGGAGGGAAGATTGGGCGCGAAGCCGCCTTCATCGCCGACCGAGGTGCTGAGGCCGGCTTTCTTGAGCGCCGCCTTGAGCGTGTGGAAAATCTCCGCGCCCCAACGGATGGCGTCGCGCACATTCGGCGCGCCGGTCGGCATGATCATGAATTCCTGGAAGTCGATCGGATTGTCGGCGTGAACGCCGCCATTGACGATATTCATCATCGGCGTCGGCAGCACCCGCGCCTGCACGCCGCCGACGTAGCGATAGAGCGGCAGCGCCGCCGCCTCGGCCGCCGCCTTGGCGACCGCCAGCGACACGCCGAGAATGGCGTTGGCGCCGAGCCGCGCCTTGTTCGGCGTCCCGTCGAGGTTGATCATCGCCTCGTCGAGGGCGACCTGATCCTCAGCTTCGAAGCCGAGCAGCGCGCCGGCGATTTCGTCGTTGACATTGTCGACCGCCGTGAGCACGCCCTTGCCGAGATAGCGCGACGCGTCGCCGTCGCGCTTTTCCGCCGCCTCATGCGCGCCCGTCGAGGCGCCGGACGGCACCGCGGCCCGTCCCGAGGATCCGTCCTCCAGGGTGACGTCGACCTCGACGGTGGGGTTGCCGCGGGAATCCAGAATTTCGCGGGCGTGGATGTCGACGATCTCGGTCATGGGTGCCTCTTCATGATGCGGCGCGGAGCGGCGCGACTTCTTAGACCTATTGCGCGGTCCCGAAAAGCCTCAGCCGCAAAAAGGTTCTGCTTCTGCGGCGGGCTTTTGTGGGATCTGTGCTGCGCCGCGGCGAGCCGCGCCGGTGAAATCCGTTGACTGGGGAGGGGACCTCCCTATCCTTGAGCTTGATTAATGAGCGGGCGTTCGCCGCCAAGCGCGACAGTCGGCGGGAGGTTCGGATGGCCCTAAGCACAACGCGGTTCGCGCGCGGCGTCGTTTTCAGCCTTTGCTTGGGGCTTTGGAGTCCGTCCGGCGCCTGGGCTCAGTCGCCGGAGCACGTAGCCGCCGCTAAGGCGACTTTGGAGAAATCTCCCCTCCGAGGCAATTGCGCGCCAGCGCAAGAAGATTTTCTCGGCTGGCCGGCGAGCCTCGTGCAGCGCTGCGAATATCAGCATGAGGCTATGCCTGGCCTCGCCTATGTGCTCGACATAAAGCCGGAAACTCTGGCGCGATGGGTCGAGACCGGATGCAGCGCGCTGATGGTCGGCGCCGGCCATTGTTTCGACCGGACGTTGAAATGCGCGCTCGACAGCACAGGCGCCAGCTTTGTCATCGCCGGCAATTTGATCGCGGCGCGCAGCGGCGTGAAGCAGAATCGCTTTTATCGCAACGGCGTCGCGATTGTTGCGCCCAAAAGCGGGATGCCGGGCTCCGTGCCGATCGAAGAACAGGAGCAGATCGCTCATATGCCGGAAAAGGATGTCTCAGCGATGCTCGACCGCGGCGGCGTGGCGTTGTGGAACACCATGCCCTATCAATTCGCGGTGAAGGCGCTCGAAATCGCCGTGCCGGCGGAGATGAACACGCCGGATAGGCGCGAGAAATGGCTCGAAATCGCGCGCGTCGAAATGCTGAAGGCGCTGGAGAGCCCCGAGAATCGCCTTCTCTCGGGCTGGATGTCGGCGCATCCGATCACCCTGCGCGCGGGCGAATGCCCGGACTCCCGCGACCCATGAGCGACTTGGCGCTTGACGCGACGACGATCGCGCCTTTGTTACGCGCATGACCAAGTTACGCGCATGACCAAGACGCATCAGGGCGCCGCGCTGCTCGGCCGGAAGGCCGCGCTGCCGGCTTCGCCGGACGAGGCCGAACTCGATCTCGTGCCCAATCCGCACAAGGACGCGACCTATCTCGTGCGCTTCACCGCGCCCGAGTTCACCTCGCTTTGCCCGGTGACCGGCCAACCGGACTTCGCGCATATCGTCATCGACTATGTCCCCGCCGAATGGCTGGTCGAGTCGAAGGCCTTGAAGCTGTATCTCGGGAGCTTCCGAAATCACGGCGCCTTTCACGAAGACTGCACGCTGCGGATCGCGCGCGATCTCGTTGCGGCGATGACGCCGAAATGGCTGCGCATCGGCGGCTATTGGTATCCGCGCGGCGGCATGCCGATCGACGTCTTCTGGCAGACCGGCGCCCCGCCTGAAGGGCTGTGGCTTCCTGATCAGGGCGTGCCGCCCTACCGGGGGCGAGGCTAGGCGTTCACGACTCTAGCGCCGCGCCGGATAGTTCATCCCGACTGCGCCGCGATACGCCTTCATTTGCCCCCTGGCTTCGATAGAAGAGCATAGAGATGATCCAGCTCGCGATCAGGATCGCGGCGATCGCAAAGCCGAAATTGGCAAGATTGTCGTTAAGCCCTTGAACGAGGCGCCAAAGGCCGCCTTCGAAGCCGAGCTTATCGCCGATCAAGCCGAGCGCTTCGATGCCGCCGATGAAAATGGCGACGATCACCGACATCGCGGTCATGACCAGATTGTACCAAAGTTTCCTCAGCGGATCGTCGAACGCCCAGCCGTAGGCTCCGGTCATCACGAGGCTATCCGTGGTGTCCATCAAGGACATGCCGGCGGTGAACAGCGCCGGAAAGACCAGAATCGTCGAAAATGACATGCCTTGCGCGGCCTGCGCCGCCGAAATTCCGAGCAGGCCGATCTCCGTCGCCGTGTCGAAGCCCAGTCCCAACAGAAATCCAACGACGTACATGTGCCATGACCGCGAAACAAAGCGGAACAGCGGGCGGAAAACCCGGGTGAACACGCCTCGCCCGTTGAGCAGACGGTCGAGGTCCTCTTCGAGGACCGGTTCGCCAAGTCGGGCGCGGTTGTAGGCCGACCAGATGCCCCTGAGCAGGAGAAGATTTGCAAGGCCGATGACAATGAGGAACGAAGCTGACGCCATCGTGCCGATGGCGCCGCCGAAGGCTTGAAACTCCTGCGCCTGGCCCTGCATGGCCCCGGCCGCCGCCGCCATCATGACCGAAGCGAGGGCGACGAAGGTGGAGTGGCCGAGCGAGAAGAAAAATCCGACCGAATAGGGCGTCTTGCCTTCCTGCATCAATTTGCGGACGACATTGTCGATGGCGGCGATGTGGTCGGCGTCGAAGGCATGGCGAAGCCCGAACATAAAGGCCAGAACGGCGGCCCCCATCAAACCCGGTCGATCGGAGAACGCCGTCCACGCCCATGTCCAAGCGAAGACATTCGCCGCGATGATCACGCCATAGGTCGCCGCAGCCTTGGCTTTGAAATGGTCGCCTTGGTCGTCGAAAGGATTGAGCGCCATGACCCCCGCCCGCCTGAGCAATAGAGATCTTTAACAGTAATCTCTTAATTAGGAAAGTTCATACGGGCAACGAGCGGGGCGGGAGCCGACTTGACTAAGTGGCCATGAGTAGCCACTTTCCGCCCCATGACCACTGTTTCGATCAAAGACGCCAAAAATCGCCTGACCGAACTTGCTCGACAGGTCGAGAAGGGCGAAACGATCGTCGTGACGCGGAATGGGAAACCGGTGTTTGATCTGGTTCCTCATCAACCAAAACGCGGTTTGCGGTTCGAAGCCGTCGACGCATTCAAGAAACGACACGGCCTCAAGTCCATCGTCACTTTCATCGCTGAGGATTTTGACGCGCCATTGCCGGAAGATTTCCTGCTGCGCCCGCTGCCGGATGATGCATGAGGCTGCTGCTCGACACGCATATTCTGCTGGCGTTGATTGAAAACCGTGTCGCCGAGTTCGGATCGCACGTGCAGTCTTTGCTGAAGAATGAAGAAGCGGAATTTCTGGTCAGCGTCGCGAGTCTTTGGGAGATCGCCATCAAGTGGCGGCTGGGCAAACTCGAACTGGCGATAAAACTTGAGACGCTTCCAGAACTGCTGGAAGCGATGGGGATCGAGGTCCTCTCGATTAACGCGCGGCATGCGCTCGTCGCGGTCGAACCTGAGCCGCCTACGCGCGACCCGTTTGATCGCCTGTTGCTGGCGCAATGCAAAATCGAGGCGTTGCGCCTCCTGACCGTTGACCGTGCGCTTCTCGACCATCCGTTGGCTGCGCGCAAGGCTTAGCGGATCGCCTTCGCCAGACGGTCTCTTGAGCTAGATGGTTTGCGCAGCTTCGATTTTGATAGGATGCGCGGTCAGGCGGAAGCGCCGGGGAACGACATGCTGTCGGAAGAGAATATCGCCGAGTGGCGGCTCTGCGCGCCTTCGCTGCGGGAAGCGGAGCTGTCCGACGGCGAAACGCTGTATCGGCAGGGCGAGGAGCCGGGCTTTCTCTATTGTTTGATGCGGGGCGTCGTCAGGCTTTCTCATGTCGCGGAAAGCGGCGCGCAGATCACGCTCGCCATCGCGGGCGCCGGCGATCTCTTCGGGCGCGTTTCGCCGGGAAAAGCGTCGGCGCACGCGGCAAGCGCTATTGGCGACGCGCGCGTTTTGATGATCGCCCCTTCGGATGTGAACCGTCTCGTCGCGAAAAGCCCATCGTTCTCGAGCTTCCTCAGCGCCGGACTGGAGGCGTCGCGGGAACGCGCCGAGCGCAGGCTGATCGACCGCCAGACCAAGACCGTCGCCGCGCGGCTGATCGAAACGCTGGGGGAGCTTGCGCAGGCTTTCGGCGCGCCCTGTCCGCATGGCTATTCGCTCGAGATCAGGCTCACGCAGCAGGACATCGCCGATCTCGTCCATGCGAGCCGCCCGGTCGTGACGAGGATGATGAACGGGTTGAGGCGCCGGGGCGCGCTCGACTATCGGCGCGACCTTATCTGCGTCAATCACCTCGCGCTGCAATCCCTCGCGAAAGAAAAGCCCGTCGATCTGTAATCAAGATGACAGACGGCCTCCGCGCCGCGCCTTAACGAGGGGAGAAGGCGGCCGAGCAGCGCCGCCAACGCGGAGAAACCACAATGAAACCACTCACGGCGCGCCTGCATGGCTATCTCGACTATCTGACGGTTCTGATTTTCCTCATCGCGCCAAGCGTCCTGGGTTTCGGCGGCCTACCGGCGAAGCTCGCCTGGCTGCTCGCGGGCGTGCATCTCGCGATGACGCTCGTGACGAAATTTCCGCTCGGCGTGTTTCGGCGGCTGGCTTTCACGCTCCATGGCTGGGTCGAAAGGATCGTCGGCCCGGCGCTCATCGCCGTCGCTTTTCTTCCCGACATTTTCAGCGTCAAGCCTGCCTTCGCCTTTTTCGCGGGCATGGGCCTTGTCATCATCGCTGTCGGCTGGCTGACGGATTATGCGGAGGCGGGTTAATGCCGACGCCCTCCCGATCAGGCCTTCGGCCTGTCGAAGGAATGACAAGTGTATACGAATTGCTTCGCCTCGCTTCAGACGCGCTTTTTCGCCAGACAGTCGAACGCCATCAGCTCCTTGACCATTGTTTCGAGTTCGCCGAGCGGGACTTGCGTCGCGCCGTCCGAGATCGCCGCGCCCGGATCGGGATGCGTCTCGATGAAAAGCGCCGCGACGCCGACGGCGACGGCGGCGCGGGCGAGCGTTGCAACGAAACGCCGCTCGCCGCCCGATGACGCGCCTTGCCCGCCCGGCTGCTGAACGGCGTGGGTCGCGTCGAAAATAACCGGCGCGCCGGTCTCCCTTAAAATCGGCAGCGCGCGCATGTCCGCGACAAGCGCATTATAGCCAAAGCTCGTCCCGCGCTCGGTGACGAGCACGCCGGCGGCGCCGGCGTCGCGCGCTTTATTGACCGCGTGGACCATGTCCCACGGCGCCAGGAACGGACCCTTCTTGATATTGACGGGGCGTCCGGTTTTCGCCGCCGCGACGATGAGATCGGTCTGGCGGCACAGGAACGCCGGGATCTGCAGAAGGTCGACGACCTCCGCGACGCGCGCGCATTGCCATGCTTCATGCACGTCGGTCGTGATCGGGAGGCCGGTCTTTTCCTTGATTTCAGCAAAGATCGGCAAGGCGGCGTCGAGACCGACGCCGCGCGCCGCTTCGCCGCTGGTGCGGTTCGCCTTGTCGAAAGAGGCCTTGAAGACGACGCCGACCTTCAGCCGCTCGCCTAAGGCGGCAAGCGCCCCGGCGACATCGAGCGCCATGTCGCGGCTCTCCAGCGCGCAGGGGCCGGCGATGAGCGTCAAAGGCAAATCGTCGCCGATCTCGACCCGGCGCGGGCCGTCTCCAATGATTACGCTTCTCACCCGCGCCTTGTCTCACGTTTTGATAAGCCGCGCGACCTCGGCGCGCAGCGCCGGCAGGACCTCGGCTTCGAACCAGGGATTGCGCTTCAGCCATCCGGTATTGCGCCAGGACGGATGGGGCAGGGGGAAGATCAGCGGCGTCGCGTTCTGGAACTCGCGCCAGCGCGCGACGATCACTGAAACGCCCGCGCCCTTCGGCAGCGCATGGCCGAGCCGCTCGAAATGATAGTCCTGCGCATATCGGCCGATCGCGACGACCGTCTCGATCTGCGGCAGCGTTGCGAACAGCGAGTCGTGCCAGCGCGGGCGACACTCGGGACGCGGCGGCAGGTCGCCGCCGGCGGCGTCATAACCCGGAAAGCAGAAGCCCATCGGCACGATGGCGATGCGCGAGACATCGTAGAAGGTCTCGCGATCGACGCCCATCCAGTCGCGCAGCCGATCGCCGGAGGGATCGTTGAAGGGAACGCCGGTCTGATTGACGAGATTGCCGGGCGCCTGGCTCGCGAGCAGCAGCCGGGCGGTGGACGAAACGCGCAGCACCGGCCGCGGCTCATGCGGCAGTATCGCGCCCTCAGGCGTTTCCGCGCACAGACGGCAGGCGCGGATGCGCCCCGTTATCTCCTCAAGCTTCCTGCTCAGCGAGCGCCGCGTCATTACGGCACGACGCTCGGACGCGACGAGACGTCCGCGCGCCAGCGCGAAAGATTCGGCAGATCTTGAGGGATCTCGACCCGCGCGGCCTTGGTCAGATCCATCGCGACGATGGCGGTGATGTCGGCGATCGTGAAGTCGTCGGAGGCGATGAAGCGCCGCGAGGCGAGTTCCTGGTCGAGAAAGCGCATCATCTGCTGCGCGCGCGGCCGCTGACGCTCGGCCAATTGCGGCAGCTGCGGCGATTCGAGCCGCGCCAGCGCCGGATGGCTGTGGCGAAAGGCGAGCGCCACCGGCGTAAACAGGCGGAATTCCACCCGACGCTGCCACATCTCGATGAAGGCCTGTTCGCGAGCGTTGCGGCCAAAGAGCGGCGGCTCCGGATAAAGCGACTCGATGTAGCGGCAGATGGCGACGGATTCGGTGAGCGTCGCGCCGTCGTCGAGGACGAGCGCCGGCGCCTCGTTGAGCGGGTTAATCCGCCCATAGGCCTCGCTCTTATGCTCTTGCGCCATGAGGTTGACGTCGCGAATGGGAATCGTGACGTTCTTCTCAGCCAGAAAGATGCGGACGCGTCTGGGATTGGGCGCGAGCGGCGTATTGTAGAGCAGCATGTCGGTCTCGGTTCGGGTTTCGATATGGGGATGTGTTGCGATTGGCGATGGCGGCGTGAAAACTTTCCGAAAATGCATTCCCGTCAGCGGCGGTTCGCAGTTTTAGCGCCATGATTTAAGTTAGGCGCGATGACGAACGATCTCTCGACTCACTCCGCCGCCGCGCTCGTGCTGTTTTCCGGCGGGCAGGATTCCACGACCTGCCTTGCCTGGGCGCTGTCACGCTTCGACCGCGTGGAGACGGTCGGATTCGATTACGGCCAGCGCCACCGCGTCGAACTCTCGCGCCGAGCGGGGCTGCGCGAGGGGCTTGTTCGCCTCTCGCCGCTGTGGGCCGAGCGGCTTGGCGAAGATCGCACGATTTCGATCGAAGCGCTCGGGGTGATTTCCGAGACGGCGTTGACGCGGAATGCGCAGATCGCCTTCGCCGCCGACGGGCTTCCCAACACATTCGTTCCGGGGCGCAATCTGTTGTTTCTCACCTTTGCCGCGGCGCTCGCCTATCGTCGCGGCATCGCCGATCTCGTCGGCGGCATGTGCGAAACGGACTATTCGGGCTATCCCGATTGCCGCGACCAGACGATCCGCGCCATGGCGCAGGCGCTCAGTCTCGGCCTGGATCGCAGCATGAATATTCATACGCCGCTGATGTGGATCGACAAGGCGGCGACCTGGCGACTGGCGGAATCGCTCGGCGGCGAACCGCTGGTGCGGCTCATCGTCGAAGAAACCCACACCTGCTATCTCGGCGAGAGGGGCCGCCGCTTCGACTGGGGCTATGGCTGCGGCCAATGCCCGGCCTGCAAGCTGCGCGCCCACGGCTGGGAGACCTATCGCGCCGGACAGACCAACGCGGCGGCCGAGACCTTCTGATCTTTCGGGTGTGGCCTCGCGGCCACAGGCGGCGCTGACCTGTGCATGAAAGGGCGACCATGCATTGACATGCTTCCGCTCGGCCTGGATATGTTATGTTATAACATAATCAGCGAGAGCAGGCGTCGATGAGGAAGAGCGTTTTGGTCGGCGCAGCGGCCGGCGGCGCAGTCGTCTGGATTTTCACCAGCGTCATGAGCGCCATGGCTCAGCAGGCCTTGCCGCCGATCGAAGTCGGCGCCGTGAGTCCGATCAAGCGCGCCAAGATCGTCTCCCCGCCACAGACCCCCCCAGCGCCCGGCGGGCGCAACCGCAGCGTCGCGGGCCCGAGCGGACCCGAGCCGCGCGAACCGGCCGTGGCGCCGCAAGGCGTCCTTCCCATCGTCGCCGATCAGTTCGCGACGGTGACGGTCGTCACCAATGAGGAGCTGCGGCGCTCGCCGGGCGTGACGCTGGGCGACGTGCTTTTCGCCAAGCCGGGCGTCACCGGATCGACCTTTGCGCCCGGCGCGGCGAGCCGTCCCATTGTGCGCGGCCTCGACAACTACCGGGTGCGCATCCAGGAAAATGGCGTCAGCAACAGCGGCGTCTCGGAGCTTGGCGAGGACCACGCCGTGCCGCTCGATCCCGTCGGCGCGAGCCAGGTCGAGGTGGTGCGCGGCCCCGCGACGCTGCGCTGGGGGTCGCAAGCGATCGGCGGCGTCGTCAATGTCGAAAACAACCGCATTCCCATGGCCTTGCCCTGCCGTCTTGCTTTCATCCCTACGGCCGAGACGGAGGGGTGCTCGGTCATCGAGACACGCGGCGCGGTGATGACCGTCGACAACTCGCTCGAGAACGCCACGCTGCTCGACGTCGGCCGCGGCAATGTCGCCTTCCACATGGACGTGCATGGCCGCCGCAGCAGCGACTACCGTATTCCCGGCTATCCCTATCTTTTTCCGCCGGATCCGCCGCCGCCGGTCTTCGGACGCCAGCCCAATTCGTCGATGCGCTCGGCCGGCGGTTCGGTCGGCGGCTCCTATTTCTTCGACGGCGGCTTCGTCGGCGTCGCCGTGACGCAGTTCAACTCGCGTTATCACATCCCCGGCATTGAGCCGACGGACACCAATACGCGCATCGAACTTCGCCAGACGCGCGTGACGACCAAGGGCGAGTTCCGTCCGCAGTCGGCCTATATCGAAGCGGTCCGCTTCTGGGCGGGTCTGACCGACTACAAGCACCACGAACTCGCCAATGAGGGAGGCTTTGACGGCGTTCAGCAGACCTTCACCAGCAAGGATCTCGAGGCGCGCGTCGAAACGCAGCTTCGCCCCGTGGACTTATCCTTCGCGACTCTGACGAGCGCCTTCGGCGTTCAGGGCATGCATCAGATCCTCACCTCGCCAGGACGCGAGGGCGGGCTCTTCGATCCCAATCGGACGCGAAGCGTCGCCGGCTATTGGTTCAATGAATTCAGACTGACCGACACATCGAGAATGCAGCTTGCCGGACGCATCGAACATGCCACCGTCTCCGGCGCATTTCCCGAGCTCCTCGTCTCCGGCGAATCTCCCGAATTCCTGATTGAGTCCGGGCCGCAAGTCGCCCGTGTGCGAAATTTCACGCCAAAGAGCGGCGCCTTCGGGTCTCTGCAGGATTTGCCGGAAGGCGTCGTCGCCAGCCTGACTGCGCAATATGTCGAACGCGCGCCGCGCGCGCCCGAGCTCTTTTCGCGCGGGATCCATGAGGCGACCGGGACCTTCGACATCGGCAATCCGAATCTTGGAATCGAAGCGGCGAAGACCATCGAAATCGGCCTGCGGCGTCCGGTGGGTCCGTTCCGGTTCGAGGCGACGGCCTACCTCACGCGCTTCGACGGCTTCATCTTCCGCAATCTCACCGGCGCGGTTTGCGAGGCCGATATTGCGAGCTGCGCCTTCGACGGCGAGGGCGATCTTCGCCAGGCCTTCTACGCGCAGCGCAATGCGCTCTTTCGCGGCGGCGAGTTTCAGAGCCAACTCGACGTCGCGCCGCTGGCAGGCGGCGTTTTTGGGTTGGAGCATCAGTTCGACGTGGTGCGGGCGACATTCGTGGGCGGCGGCAACGTTCCCCGCATCCCGCCCGTTCGGCTCGGAGGCGGATTGTTCTGGCGGGACATGAACTGGCTGCTGCGGGTCAACCTCCTGCACGCCTTCGCGCAGCGCAACATCGACCCGACCAATGAAACGCCAACGAAGGGCTATAATTTGCTGAGGGCTGAAATCAGCTACCGCATGCTGTTCGATCCGGGCGATCCGCTGAGCCGCGAATTGAGGCTGGGACTCGTCGGCGACAATCTCCTCAACGAGGACATCCGCAACAGCGTCTCCTTCCGCAAGGATGAGGTGCTCCTTCCGGGAGCGAATCTGCGGATCTTCGCGAACGCGCGCTTTTGAGCGCTGCATGGCGGACCGGCTTGATTGCCGGGACGAAATAGGGCATAGGCGGGGCCAACGAAGCGCTGGGCGTATCCCGGCCAGTTCACTATTGCCGGGGTAAGATCGATGAAAGTTCGCAACTCTTTGAAATCTCTGCGTTCGCGCCATCGCGCCAACCAGATCGTGCGCCGCAAAGGCCGCGTCTATATCATCAACAAGGTGCAGAAGCGCTATAAGGCGCGCCAGGGCTGAGCGTCGCCACGCCTGTTGACCCAGACGCAATGAAGAAGGGGCCGGAGCGTCAGCTTGCGGCCCTTTTGCACTTCTAGATCGCGTGCCGCCGCGTTAGACGCCGGCGTCTTCCGCAACCCCCATCAGCGCCAGCACATGCGCGTTGACGCTGCGGCTGAGCGCGTCGACGTCATAGCCGCCCTCGAGCATTGAGACGATGCGGCCGCCGCAGCGCCGGTCGGCGATATCCATCAGCCGTTTGGTCGCATCGCCGAAGTCCGTCTCGCGGAGCCGCAGGCCGCCGAGCGGATCCCGCTCATGGGCGTCGAAGCCCGCCGAAATCAGGACCAGATCGGGCGCGAAATCGCGCACCCGCGGCAGGATTCGATCGGCAAGCGCTTCGCCAAAGGCGTGGCCCGTCGAGCCGGCGAGCAGCGGCGCATTGACGATGTTGTCATGGTCGCCCGTCTCATTGCGCCCGCCCGTGCCTGGGTAAAAGGGCGCCTGATGCGTGGAGCAGTACAGCACCTTATCGTCGGCCCAGAAAATCTCTTGCGTGCCATTGCCGTGATGGACGTCGAAATCGACGATCGCGACGCGTTCGGCTCCATGCGCCGCCAGGGCGTGGCGCGCGGCCACGGCGACATTGTTGACGAAGCAAAAACCCATCGGATTGTGCGCGCCCGCGTGATGCCCAGGCGGGCGGACGGCGACGAAGGCGTTGTCGGCTCTGCTCGACATGACTTCATCCACCGCGGCGACGGCGCCTCCCGCCGCGCGCCAAACCGCTTCGATCGTCTTCGGACACATCAGCGTATCGCTGTCGAGCGCCGAATAGCCTTCGCGCGGCGCCGCGCGCTCGAGGGCGGCAAGATAGGATTGCGGATGGACGCGCTGCAGCGCCTCCGCCTGCGCTTGGGGCGCGCTCATTCGACTCAGGGACGCGAATCGCGCTTGCTCCAAGCCGCGTTGGATCGCCCGCAACCGTTCGGGGGCTTCTGGATGGCGGGGACCCATCTCATGAAGGAGCCCGCTTTCATGTGTGACGAGAAGGGTTTTCAATGCTGCGACGCAATCCGGGCAGGCCACGCTACGCCAGTCAACGCCATGATTCTCGGCCTTCCGCGGCCTTCTGTCCATGAAAAAGAAACGGTAAAGCTCAAGCGCGGGTCCGCGCCGGTGGGCGTGGCGCCGGCGCAACAGTAAGGGAATAATTCTGAAGAGGTGATCCCAGCGCCAAAGTTCATGATAAGAAAATCGTAACAACTGTTTTGCGGCGGAAAGGAGTGCCCGAAATGAGTTTCAGATATGTGACGGCGGCGTCAGCGCTTTTCGCTGTCTTTTTGGCGGGTTGCAACGGGGGAACGCCTCTTCCCGATCCGAGGCTTAATGGCCGCGACGCCGAATTCATGGCGCTTGCTCCCAAGGCTGGGGTAAGCTCGCAATACGAACGCTACCTCGTCGATTATAAGACGAACGAGCCCGTCGGTTCGATCATCGTCGATAACCGCTCGAAATTCCTCTACTATACCATGCCGGGCGGCAAGGCCGTGCGCTACGGCGTCGCCACCGGTCAGGACGCGATGGCTTTCACCGGCCGGGCCTATGTCGGCGGCTTGCAGGAATGGCCGCGGTGGATTCCGCCCAAGGACATGCTCGAGCGCTGGCCGCATCTTCAGCCGACGGCGGATGCCGGCGGTCTGCCTGGCGGTCCTGACAATCCGCTCGGCTCGCGCGCGCTCTACCTCTATCAGAACGGCAAGGACACGCTTTATCGTATCCACGGCACCAATGAGCCGGACAAGATCGGACAGGCCGTGTCCTCGGGCTGTATCCGCATGCGCGACATCGACGCGATTGATCTCTACAACCGCGTGAAGATCGGCACGAAAGTCGTCGTGCTCTAAGCTTTTCGCCACAGCTCATTAAGCTTCCTGCGACGCCCTCCGCCCCAGCGCGCGAGGGCGTCGTCTTTTTTGCCATCAGACATCTTGCCCGTCGCTCGGCGTAACCGCTGCCCGAGCAAACCGGTCTTCGACCGATCGCCAGTGTGCGCCGTCGCACTGCGCCTTGGTAAAGCGAACCTTAATGTCGTGAATGCTCGCAGGGTGCGGGCGATCGAAGAGGGAAAATCGTTATGCGTCCGACGACAAGCATGGGCTGCTTAGTCTTGGTGGTCTGCGTTCTCTTGCTGGAATTCGCCGGCGCGGGCGCTTACCTCGCGTCGTCCGCGCAAGCGAAACCCTCGGATCCTTGCTACGGCTATGCGATTTGCCAGTAAAAATTTTCAATTGGCCGCGCAATTCATGGAACGCGCGCGCGACATTTGCGTTTTTGTTCTGAAAGGCCGGCGCGCCCAAAATCGATGCTCGAAAGAGCGGAGACGCGGAGCGCCGCGCCTTTCAAGTTTTCATATCCGTTGCGGCGAGAGGCGGAAGGCTGGGCCGTCATGCACAATTTGGTTTTGTATGTATTGATGTTGTTCCTGTTCGCGGCAAGCGTTGCAAGCGCCACGACGATTCTCTCTCGACCGTCGCTCAGCGACGACGATTTCTGCTTTGGATACGCGATCTGCGAATAATCAGGCGGACCGTTTCTGACGCGCGAGTTCGCGCAAGCGCGCGACGCTGCGCGTCAGCGAGCCTGCTTCAACGCCGATAAACCGCCTGCATATCGCGTCGGCGGTCTGATGGACGCGCTGTTTGAACGGCGCGACCAGCCTGGCCGCCCAGGCGCGAATCTCGAGGACAACCGAATAGATCTGACGGAAGCGGTCCATCTGCATCAGCTTGTCCCGGCAGATGTCGAAAAGAAACGACATGCAGCCGAGCGCCAGCGTTTTGGCGAGAAGGATCGCGAAAAGCCCCGTGAACACATGTCCATGCGCGATCAATTCAAAACCGACCAGCTTAGCCGGGACGATCGCGAACGCCGGCGCGATGAATATCGCCAATGTTTTTAGAGGCGTCAGCGTCGCAACGAAGTCCTTGAACTGCTGCTCGTAGCGTTCAAGCCCAAGCGCGCGTCCAAGATCGTGCAGCCATTGGCTGAAATGATCCCACAGCCAGGTTTCGACCAGAAAGAGGACGGCGAGCGCGAACCAGAACGCGTTCCTCAGGCGCTGTTTCCAATTTTCCATACGAGTTCCTATCACATGCGGCGGGCGCGTAGCGCCAGCGCGCGGCGTGAACCACGACAGCCGATCATAGACCAGCTCACATGTGAATGGCGCGCTTGGCGACGGCGAAGGCCGCCTCGCGCATCGCCTCCGAGAGCGTCGGATGGGCGTGGCAGGTGCGCGCGAGATCTTCCGCCGAGCCGGAAAATTCCATCAACACCGCAGCTTCAGCGATCAATTCGCCGGCCGCGGCGCCAACAATATGGACGCCGACCACCCGGTCGGTCGCGGCGTCGGCGATGATCTTCACGAAACCGTCTGTCGCGCGCATCGCGCGCGCGCGGCCATTGGCGGTAAAGGGAAATTTGCCGATCGCAACCTCGATCCCGCGGGATTTGGCTTCTTCCTCGGTCATGCCGACCGCCGCGACTTCCGGCATCGTGTAGACGACGCTGGGAATGACGCCGTAGTTCACATGCCCGGCCTGTCCGGCGAGGATTTCGGCGACGGCGATGCCTTCGTCCTCAGCCTTATGGGCGAGCATCGGTCCGCGCACGACGTCGCCGATAGCGTAGACTCCCGGAACATTGGTCGCGAAGCCTTCGTCGATGACGATGCGCCCGCGCTCCAGGGCGACGCCGGCGTCCTCGAGTCCGAGACCCTGCGTGAACGGGATACGGCCCGTCGCGATGAGCACCGCATCCGCCTCGATCGTGTCGGACGTCGCGCCATCGACCGACGAATAGGAGACGACAGCGCGCTCGGCCTTGCCGGTTCCCTCGCGCCGCATGCCTGTCACCTTGGAGGCGAGGCGGAAATCGAAGCCCTGTTTTTCGAGGATCTTCTGAAAGCGCGCGGCGATCTCGAGATCGAAGCCCGGGAGAATGCGATCGAGATATTCGATCGCAATCACTTCCGTCCCGAGCCGGCGCCAGACCGATCCAAGCTCGAGTCCGATGACGCCCGCGCCGACGACGACCAGCCGCTTCGGCGTCTTCGCCAGGGCCAAGGCGCCGGTCGACGAAAGGATCAGCTTTTCGTCGACCCCAATCTCCGCGCAGGAGGCGTCGCGCAGCGGCGCGACGGCCGAACCGGTGGCGAGAACAATGTTCTTCGTTTCGAGCGTTTGAGCGGCGCCGTCGGGGCCGACGACTTCGACGCGCCCGGCGCCTTTCAGCCGGCCAACGCCGCGAAACGACTCGATCTTATGCTTCCTGAACAGGAAGGCGACGCCGTTGACGTTCGCGCCGACGGTGTCGTCCTTGTGCTTCATCATCGCCGCAAGATCGAGACGCGGCGGATCGACCATGACGCCGAGCGGCGCCAATCCATGCGCGGCTTCTTCGAACATATGCGACGCGTGGAGCAGCGCCTTCGAGGGGATGCAGCCGACATTGAGGCATGTGCCGCCGAACGTCGGGTCCTTCTCGACGACGGCCGTCTTCAATCCAAGTTGCGCCGCGCGGATCGCGCATACGTAACCGCCTGGACCGGATCCGATCACGATAAGATCGTAGGTCATGTCATCCGCAACTCAAAAATGGCGCCGCTGCCAAGATCCGTTTCTCAGATGAACGCATCCGAGATGAATTTTAGCTAAACGCCGCTCTCGGAAATCAGCCGGCGGCCCAGACGTAGATCAGCGTTGCGACGAGCCCGAGCGCGGTTTGACCGAGCTCCAGACGACCCCAAAGGTCGATGACCTTGCGCGCTTCATGCGCCGCATCGGCCTGGATCAGCGCCAGGATGCGGTTGTTGAGCGGCACGATGGCGAGATAGGTATAGGGCCAGCTGGCGATGGCGAGCAGCGCGCCGAAAAGCCATCTGACGTCATCGAGTTCGCGATAGGCGATGAAGCCGAAGAGGGCGGCAAGCGCGGCAAAACTTGCGAGCACAATGAAGCCGCGGTGATCGGAGGGCTCCCACTCCTTGATCAGCGCGTCGTCAGTAAGCGCAAGCCGCGCCGGCTGTTCGACATAGTTGACGTAGAGCGAGGCGCCGGTGAAAGCGCCAGCCGTCGCGAGCGCAAGCGAACCAATAATCATTCAAGCGTCCTTTGGCGGTCGGCGCATAACTTGGCGTTCCTGGCGAATCGACCCCGACCGCCGACCCGCCGCCGTTATTTTTTAAGCTGACTCGATCGCTTCCTCGTCGCAGACGACGCGGGAGTTGCTCTCGGCTTCCGCGGCGACGTCGATTTTCACCGCCTTCACCGCATCCTGCTCTTTTCGGCGATCGGTGAAATGGTCGAAGAACACCCGCATGGCGCGATCGACGCCATAGGGATTGATGCGTCTCGTATCCTCCCGATAGAACATTGGCACGTTCGGGGAGACCGTGGCGAGATCATAGGATGGGAGATAGGCGATGTTCGGCCTTGCCCGGACCACCTCGTCGGCGGCGGCGCGCAGAATCGCCTTGACGGCGCAGTTCGATTCGATGACGTGCCGGTCTTCGTAGGTCGCGATAATGCCGACAGGCGACACGCTCAGCACGATGCGAACCTTGGGATTGACCTCGCGAATGCGGTCGACGGCGGCCATGAAGTCGCGCACGACTTCGCTGACGGTCATATTGTAGAACTCGTAGACGCTCGGATCCCAGGTTCCGCCGGCGACGCCCGGCGCAAGCTGCAGGATCGCGCCATCCGGCTTGTGGCGCCAGGTCTCGGTGTGGCCGAATGTGAAAACGAAGACGTCCATCGTCTCGAACATGTGGCGGACCGCGGCGAGATGCCGCTCGCGATCGGCGCGCATCTCGTCAATCGTGGCGTATCCGTCGGGCTCGATGCGCGGCCGGAACGGATCGACGACGCGGCCGTCCTCCGGACGATTCCAGTGATCGAGCTGCGGCGTGAAGCGTCCATAGGCGCGTTCGATCAATTGCAGCAGCTGAGCGGTCGTGTAGAGATTGCCGTAGCGGCAGGAATACATTGAGTAGTTGCGGCGCAGCGCCTCATCGGCGGACATGCCGGCCGGCGGCTGCTCGGCGAGATAATAATGGAATCCGCTCGCCTGCAGGCCCATGGCGATCTCCTGTGCGAAGCAGCTGCCGCCTGTCGCGACTTTGTCCTGCGGCGAAATCTTAAAAGGCGTGCGAATGATCGGATCGAGCGCGAAGGGCGGCAGCGACGTCACCGCCTTGCGCCAAAAGCGATGGTCGGGTAGTGAGCTATAGGGGTTCTCCGCCATGGTCGCACTCCTTTCTGATCCGGCCGATGGTCGCGGATCGAGCTTTTCCCGCGTCGTTCGCGAGCCGCCCTCTGGCGTCGCAACATAGACGGCGCCCGACCGCTTGTCACCCGGCGGCGCCGCTGAGAACGCCCGCGCCGTCGCCAATCCATGAAAGACCGCATGTTAACGCAGGTTGACAGACAGATTCTAAAATCCTGGCGGCAATACGCCATCGAGCCGAGGATCGCGAAATTCACCGGCCGCGTCATGCGCAACACCGGGCCGCGGATCGCCATCGTCGGCAATTGCCAGAGTTTCGGCATCGCCTATGCGATGAAAGTGCTCGATCCGAGCGCGACGGTCGACCATTTTTCGATGATCGCCCGCGCCCGCTCGACGATGGGCCTTTTCGCCAAGACGCTCGAGACCTACGACTACGTCTTCTCGCACGACTTTCTTGACGGTCATGTGCGCGGCGGCGGCTCGGAGGAACTACGCCAGCGTCTGCCGAAAACGATGATCTTTCCTGCGATCACCTTCGCGGCCTTTCATCCCGATCTCGTCTATATTCACGATTCGTCGCGCTTGCACGGTTTCGTCGCCGGTCCGATCGGAGCCTATCATTCAGCGATCGGGCTTTTCGCCTACCGCAAAGGCCTGTCGCTTGAGATGGCGAACGCCCTCTTCAACGAAAACGTCTTTGATGCGCTCGGTTATTTGGACATGTGGAACGACGCGTCGCGCGAGCTGCTCGACGCCGCGCGCGACAGTTATGGCGTTGATCTTTCGGCCGAGCTGATGAACTGGTCGCGCCGGGGCGTATTTATGTACAGCACGGTGCATCCGATGAGTTTCGTGCTGTTCGATCTCTCCAAAAAGCTTTTCGATAAGGTCGGACTCAAGCCGCGCGCGGTGAATTTCAACTACTACGACATTCACGATCTTGCGCGCAGCGAGATCTTTCCGATCTATCCGGCGATCGCCAAGCGATTTGGCGCGCAGGGCGGTTATATGTTCAAGCTGCAGAACCACCATATTTCAACGGGGGTGGGCGATTTCCTGAACCTGCCGCAGTTTCTTGCGTCTTGTTACAAGAGCTACAGCGCACACGATCTGTCAAAGCTCAGCAATGCGCGCGTCGACGCCTGGCTCGCCGACGAGGCGACGAGCGGATTGCTGATGAGATTGGCGCGGGAGAATTTCGTCGCGGGCCTCACGCCCACCCTGTGAGCGCGCTTATTTCCAGCGTGTGTCGAATTTCGACAGGTTGAACGGCGGCTTATAGGGATGCAGCGGATTTTCGCCGCTGAAGGGCGTCACCACGGTGAGAATGCGCTCGCGATGTTTCAGGGGCGCGAAACCCGAAGGGTCCAGCGCGCCGGTGAAGCCGATAAGATGCGCCGGATCGACATTGAGCTTGAACCCCGGCGGCGGGCGCATCCAGCTCTGCGCGGCGACATCCATATAGGCCGTCTTCAGCATATGGTTGAGGCCCCACTGGGTCGGCACGAAGCTGGACTTTGCCGAATCCGACATGTCCCAATAAAAAGTGTCGGGTCGCAATTCGAGCGTCGCGTCGCCTTCGAAAATCGCGATTGATCCTTCGTGCATGAGATGCCGCACTTCGGCAAATCCCGCGAAGGGGTCGACGAGATGGTAGTAGACGCCAAGGCAAATGATGATGTCGAAAGTCTCGTTAAGCTTCGAGGCTTCGTAGATCGAAACGTTCTGATTGATCTCGACGTTGGATTTTAGAAGCTTCTTGGCGAGGCGCAGCCCGGCGCCGCTCGCCCAGTTTTGGCTCACGTCGTCGGTGGCGACAACGCGTTTGGCGCCCCGCCGCTCGGCGTAAAAGCTCCAGAATCCGTCCCAGCAGCCGATTTCGAGCACGCTCTTGCCGGCGAAATCGATCTTGTCGAGCTCGTTCTCGATGAAGCGCCAGATGCGGCGGTGATCATCGGCTTGCGACACGCTGAGGGCGCGCAGCCCGTCTCCGAAATCGAACTCATGATACCAGTGAATGGCGTCAATTTCTTTTTGCAGCGCTTCGCGCGAGGCTGCGTCCTGCACGTCCATCGAATGTCCCTTGGATAATTGCGTCAGGCGCGCGAAAGCGT
>Ga0082335_1000254_pt1 | contig 140612 bp, 146 predicted proteins | sample Subgrocontami58m_FD_72375 | JGI IMG/M metagenome (GOLD analysis project Ga0082335, IMG submission 72375) | Subsurface groundwater microbial communities from S. Glens Falls, New York, USA - GMW37 contaminated, 5.8 m (SPADES assembly) (version 2) ...
TTCTGGGTGCGGTCGTCCCGATTCCCACATTCCCGTTCCCTGCCACGACAAATTTCGTTGCCGTCGAAGAGCCAACCACAAAATATGGAGGGGTATTCGCACCGACCGCGTTCACGGAATTGGGATTGACCGAGAGAAGACCCCACGGCGTTGTCGTCCCAATCCCGACGTTCCCCGACGAATCAATGAGAACTCTCGGAGCGGCACCCCCTCCGGTGTAGATGCCGAGGGAGCTGGTTGCAGAAATGGATGGGGTAAGTAGCCCGCCGATAATCGTGGTCGTGCCGTTGATCAACGCCGGGCCATGAACCGAGAGCATGGCACCGGGAGTTGTGGTGCCGATGCCGAGGAACGAGTTGGTCGTATCAAGAGCTAGGAAGTTCGCTGAGTCAACTGCAGTGGCGGCTGAATAGTATGCGAGACGATTTTGAGTTCCCGCGTTGAGGGATGCTGCTCCCCCACACCCTTTGCACCCTCCGAGGAGCTCGAGGGGCCCTTTAACCGAGAGTGCGCCGTTGATCAATTCGTTTCCGACATTCGTTGAGGTGGCGTTGCCTGAGGTGGTGTTTGCGCCGTAGAGAATCGGACCTCCGAGATTGATGGCGAATTGTGTTGAGGGGGTTGCGGTCCCTACGGCAAGTTGACCGATAGAGAGAGCTCCGGTGAACGTTGAGGTGCCGAGACCTGCGACATTCAAAAGGTTCGAAAGCGAGAGCGATGTTGAGCTTGCATAGTTGAGGAACGACGGAGTTGAGGAGGTTGCGCTGATGTATCCGGTTTTGATGTTGTTCTCAACGGTCAGCGCTCCCCCGATGTCCGCCGAACCATTGTGGACGGCAAGGAGGGTTCCGGGGGTGGTTGAGCCGAGGCCGAAGCTTCCCGCGCTGGTAAGCCGAGCGCTCTCGCTCAAGGTTCCGGCGTTGAGCGAGAGGAACTGGAGGTCAGCGCTTGCTCCTCGGGACAGGTTCGAGGTGATGATAGTGCCAAATGAGGCGGTGGTGGTGGCAGTACTGTTGATGTCTGTGGCGCGGAAGGCAAGACGCACTGCGGTGGAGGTTGCGCTCTGGAGGTTCGCAAGGAAGAGAGGAGTGGTGGTGGCAGCGCTCGAATTCACGACTTCAAGGTTGGTTGCGGGGACTGCGGCCCCGATGCCGACGTTGCCGGAAGAATCAACATAGACCCGCGGAGCCGCTGCTCCGCCCGTATAAATGCCGAGGGAGCTCGTCGCAGAAATGCTCGGTGTCAAGACCCCGCCAATGATGGTGGAGGTACCGGTGATCAGAGTGTTGTGAGCCACGATGCCACCGAACTCGACAAAGCCGAGTTCGGGAACTTGGAGTTTGGAACTTAGAGCTTGAAGGAGCACCCGTGGATCATGGTATGCTGACCATGCCGTGGGGGTAGCGTAGTGCGGGTTTCCATTTGCCAATGAGAGGCTCGGGGGTGCAAATCCCCCTACCTCCACGGTCTCGGAGACATCCACACCCTCTCTTGACACGCCCAACTGGTTTGCTATACTTACGCCAGTTGGCAAATGGAAGCTCACCGCATTGCGTTGAGTCCCGCCAAAGACCGCGGTTTCCGCGGTTTTTTGGTTGTCGAAGGCACGAGCTACACCAGCCCATACGACGCCATGCTTCTGGACCAACCGGTCGAGCTTCGCTTCGTCTTCCAAATTCCAAATTCCAAGTTCCAAACTCTTTTGCAGAGCAACCACTTCCTCTTGATCTTCGGTGAACGCGGTATGGGTGCGGCTATCAATGTAATGCCCTGCGACGAAATTATGGGTTCCCTCAACTTCGATATCCCAAACCTGCTCGGCGGGAAGACGTTCGATTTTCTCAATGCGATCCCATATTGCGGATGTACCATCAGCGCTGGTTACCGCGATATACTGCCCCTCGGCAAGATACATTACTTTTGTCCAGACGCCATTAGACGAAGAGACTGGGAATGTGGTATCATGGCGTTCTATGGCAAAATTATCGCTCACTATTATTGATGACAAAAATGTTTTAGGCATCATTGCCCCCAGAAGCCTCGTATCAAAAGAGGTCTGGGAGGACATTATTGATCTCGTGGAACTTTCCACCCCCGAATCGGCGAAAGCAACCGAGAAGCGCATCCGTGAAGCCGATCGGAAGAAATCATGGATTCCCTCTCGAGAAGTTGAACGACGACTCTCCATGCGGCTGAAAGCGGCTCGGAAGTAGAAACCGTTATGTCCGACTATCTGTTCCATCCCGCTGCCGAGAAAGAGCTCACGCGCTTTCCACTTGATGTACAGTCTGGTCTCATTGAGAAAATCAAGGAGATCTGCAAACTTTCTCATCCACTGCATTCGCGAAATATCAAAAAGTTGAAAGGACACAAAGAACCTACGTTCCGGTTGCGAGACGGTAAATACCGTGCGAAGTTTGTTCTGCGCCAGCCCTCGCTTCTTTACATCACCGAAGTTGAACACCGGCAAGCCGGATACTGAATCTGTCCTCACCAGATACGGATGATTCCCCGTTGTCCTGATGGTTTTGCCTGACGCGGTGGTGAGCTTGTAAATCGGCTTGACCCCCATATCCATCAGAGCATTTACTTTTGACCAGACGATGAGTCCGGTTTTTTCGTTGAGCGAGGCGATTTCGTCACCAGGTTGGATGTCCTTGATCACGACTTCATCGTAGACATATTCGTCGTCTGGATTTGTTTCGCCCGCCTGCCGGTCGGGCAGGAATTTCGTGCTTCGCGCTTCGAATTTCCTTCGACGCCTTCTCCTGCGTCGAAGGCGAGTGTCTCCCGTCACGCAATGTCCGGCAACGGAGAGCAGGGTCCCCGGACTCGTCGTCCCAATACCGACATTTCCAGATGAATCAATGCGCACCCGTTCAAGACCATTGGTCCCGAAGGTCATGACATTGGCACCGGCGGCGGTGAGGCCGAGCGCTCCGCTCGCATTGATCTCGTTTGTATTAAGAACGAGGGAGTTCTTCCCGATCTGGAGGGAACCCCAGACATGAAGGTTCCCGATGTCGGTTGAAGTTCCGGAGTTGCCGTAGATGATGGGGCCGGCAACTCCGAGGGCAAATGAGTTCGGAGAAGAGGTGCCGACGCCAAGGGTTCCTGCTGATGTTCCGAGGGTGAGACCTCCTGCGAATGTTGAAGTGCCGAGTCCTCCGACGTTGAGGAGGTTTGAAATTGAGAACGATGTTGACGACGCAATCGGAAGAATGGAGGAGCCCGTGACGTTGAGTCCTCCGGCAAGAATGGTATCTCCGGTTGAAACTCTGAGTCCGTTTGAGGAGGCAAGGCCTGCGCTCGAGAGGCCGCCAGAGAATGTTGAGGTGCCGGTACCAGTTGCAACAATCTTCCCTCCGGTGAGGAGGAGGTCCCCTACCGTGGATTCAATGCCTGAAGTGGATTTGAGGCCTGCGGAGGAGATGCCTCCGGTGAAGGTGGAGGTTGCGGCACCAGAAACCGTGATGATGTTTGCGACCGTGAGAGCAGTGGTGCTTGCATTGGGGAAGATGTTCCTCTCGGTGGTTGAGGTTGCAACAAAGGTTGAGGCAGTGGCTCTGCCTTCGATGATGACTTCTCCCGTAACTCCGAGTCTTGCACCTGGGGAGGTTGTGCCAATGCCGAGGTTGCCGTTGGCATCAAGGAAGAAGGTAGGAGTGCTTCTACCTCCTGTGTAGATCCCTAAGGTCCCTGTGGCCGAGATTGAGGGAGTGAGGATGCCGCCCATTGATGTGGTGGTGCCGTTGATGAGGGCGGACCCATGGACTGCGAACGTTGCACCGGGTGAAGAGGTGCCGACTCCCAAGGTTCCGGCAAGGACTCCGATGGTTGAAGCGTTCAGAGTTCCCGAGGTGACGGTGATGCCGTTCGCAACAGAGAGGCCTCCTTGGGATGAGCCAATGGTAAGACCTCCGGAGATTGTGGAAGTTCCGGCGAGGGTGTTGTTGATCTGCCCTGCGACATTCAATCCTCCGGCGAAGATGGAGTCCCCGGCGCTGATGCGCAGTCCTCGGCTCGAATCAATCCCCACCGCCTGAATTCCTCCACCGAATGTGGTGGTTCCGGTGCCGGTGATGTTGATTTGGGATGATTGGATGCCTCCGAGAAATTCTCCGGTTCCTTTGACGGAGAGGTTCCCGTTGATTTGTTCGTTGCCGACGTTGGTTGAGGTTGCGTTGCCTGTTGTGGTGTTTGAACCGTAGAGAAGGTTGCCTGCGACCGCAGCAATGTAGGGAGCCGTGGTAGGAGTGGCTGATGCGACGACGAAGTTCAGACCGACGGAGAGTGTTCCTGCGTAGGTGCTTGTACCAAGTCCATTCACGTTCAAGAGATTGGCGATGGAGAACGAGGTGGACGATGCGATCGGAAGAATGGAGGAGCCCGTGACGTTGAGTCCTCCGGCAAGAATGGTATCTCCGGTTGAAACTCTGAGTCCGTTTGAGGAGGCAAGGCCTGCGCTCGAGAGGCCGCCAGAGAATGTTGAGGTGCCGGTACCAGTTGCAACAATCTTCCCTCCGGTGAGGAGGAGGTCCCCTACCGTGGATTCAATGCCTGAAGTGGATTTGAGGCCTGCGGAGGAGATGCCTCCGGTGAAGGTGGAGGTTGCGGCACCAGAAACCGTGATGATGTTTGCGACCGTGAGAGCAGTGGTGCTTGCATTGGGGAAGATGTTCCTCTCGGTGGTTGAGGTTGCAACAAAGGTTGAGGCAGTGGCTCTGCCTTCGATGATGACTTCTCCCGTAACTCCGAGTCTTGCACCTGGGGAGGTTGTGCCAATGCCGAGGTTGCCGTTGGCATCAAGGAAGAAGGTAGGAGTGCTTCTACCTCCTGTGTAGATCCCTAAGGTCCCTGTGGCCGAGATTGAGGGAGTGAGGATGCCGCCCATTGATGTGGTGGTGCCGTTGATGAGGGCGGACCCATGGACTGCGAACGTTGCACCGGGTGAAGAGGTGCCGACTCCCAAGGTTCCGGCAAGGACTCCGATGGTTGAAGCGTTCAGAGTTCCCGAGGTGACGGTGATGCCGTTCGCAACAGAGAGGCCTCCTTGGGATGAGCCAATGGTAAGACCTCCGGAGATTGTGGAAGTTCCGGCGAGGGTGTTGTTGATCTGCCCTGCGACATTCAATCCTCCGGCAAGAATGGTGTCGCCTGCTGATACGCGAAGTCCCCTGCTTGAATCAATCCCCACTGCCTGGATGCCGCCGCCAAAGGTGGTGGTGCCGGATCCCGAGATATTGAGAGCCGGAGTTTGAATGCCTCCGAGGAACTCCGCGGGGCCTTTAATCGAGAGTGAACCGTTGATGAGTTGGTTGCCGATGTTGGTGGAGGTTGCCCCAGATGATCCAAAGAGTGTGGTACCGCCAATCGAGAAAAGGAACGCGGGAGTTGAGGTTCCGATGCCGGAGAAAGCAGTGGTTGAAGTGGCGATGAGGTTTGATGCCACAATGGTTTGCGCAACCGAAAGCATGGCGTAAGGAGAGGAGGTCCCGATGCCGAGATTACCGGTTGAAGGGTTGAAGACCACGGTGGGAGCGGCGTCCAGTGTAGTGCCTCCGGAGTAGTAGGCAAGGGAGTTTGTGGTGCCCGAATTAATCGTACTCGACTGTCCAGGACATCCGGAACAGGAACCGATCAGTCGCAGATTACCGCGAACCTCAAAGTCGTCCGCAAGCGTTAACCCGGTGAGGGTAATGTTGGACAGACGATTGATGCCTTGGGAAGGTGCGAAGGATTGGAAGACCGAGGCCTTTTGTTGAGGACCTTCGTAGAGATTGGCGACATCAATGATGAGTTTGTTGACCTGACCTCGGAGCGCGAGGTTTGAGCGTTCGATCTCATTTTGAATTGCAGTGAGATCAGCAGGACGGATGATTTCGGTTGTTTCGATGATTTCTCGAACCGCGGTGATTGAGGGAGGGTATGTGGGTGTGGTTGAGGGTTTTGGAGATACAAGGGGAGGAATGGGTGGTTCGGTCTGAATCCTTGGGCTCAATTTTGCAATGGGGGTTGATATGGGTTTTGAAAGTCCGAGCCAGGCGAGGAGGCGATCGGGAATGTGAACTCTCGATGCAAGAGAACTGAGGGAGTCGAAGAAGGAGGCGGGGGAAGCCACAAGATGAATCCGAGCCATCGCGAAAGATTGTTCTGCAAACTCATTTGAATTTCTCAAAAAATGATTTACAGATATCGCAAACTGCTGCTGCACACGCGAAGGATCTGAAACAAATGCAGTAGCAAGATGTATTGATCGCTCAATAAAAGATTGAAAGCGAGTCGGACTTGTCGCAACTGCCGACAGTATGAAAAAGAGCATAATCGCACCGACAGGAATCGCAACAAGTTTTGAAGGGAACTGATCCGCAATCTGACTCCGCAATGCCCGAAATTCTCTCTGCCGTTGAATAGAAAGTTTATCAATACCTACTCCATGCAATGCCGCAGTTGATGGCGCCTCCTGCACCCGACGCTCCAGCTTAAGTATTTTGGGCAAAACCTCAACTTCCTCAAGCTTATGCTCGCCAAATTCCACACGATCCTCCAATACCTGACTGCGCTTTCTTGGATACGCGAATTGATTGATATATTCCTGCACCCATTCACGCGTGGTATACCATTCGCGGCCTATTTTAATTCCACGGAGCTTTCGCTGGAGAATTCGAATTCGCAAATAATCCGCAGAATACAAACTCGACGGAGGAATCTCCTTCAGTGAATAGTATGTTTGTCCTTCGCGAATGACCATGTAAGAAGAAAAATAATAGAATTTCCTTATTTAATTTTCCCTTCGTATATCCCGTGGACAACTTCCGTATATCTTATGGACAAGTTGCGTATATCTTTAGTTTACGCCACATTTCCTGGGCGAAATAGCATTCCCTCTGTGGATAAGTCGACAAATAAATAAAGAGCACCGGTCAATTTCGGCGCTCTTATATTTTTTTTGGATTTTTCCGAGTGATCAAATACCTCCTCCCTCCCTACTAAACGTTATTAAAATATTCGGCTCGAAATTCCACTTGAGATCGTGGTATGGTCGGCGCGATCCATCCTCAAAACGGCCTTCACTCGCGTCCACCCACTTCAGCGACTCATGCCTCTGTTTTATCGAATCTCTATCAAGGTTTATTCGCTCCGTAGATTCCTCTCTCGCACCGGCCTGAACACCTTCGACCCGGTTACTATTAAGGTGTTCCCCGACGCTATTCCCATACTCTTGCAACCATTCCTTTGTGGAATGCCAAACCCCGTCAAATTTAACACCCATTAATTTCTTCTGGTGAATGCGACCACGCAAATACTCAGGTGAGTAACGATAAGCAGGTGCAATCTCGCATAACGAATAATACATTTTTCCAGCGTGGTAAATCATAAAGTCGTATCACTAGATCGAATCGTATATGAACGTATACGCAATCACCACAATAATTATGCCACAATTCAGTGATCAGAAAAATCCAAAAACTGTGGATAAAAAAAGTGCCCCTAAAGGGCCGAGACGGAAATCATCTACCCCTCACGCATGGGGATAACCGCGCTTCCCGAATGAACCAAGCTACGATAAAATTTGACTACATTGGGTTTTTTCAATGACGAGATGTACAAGGTAGCTAAAACCATAATGTGTGTTCATAATAGTTATGGGTTTCAGTTTTGCGTGAACAAGTCATATATTATATAGACTGCTAAACATTACTAAAACTCAAATGGAACAAGATTTCATGCGGATAAAAGCGGCTGCGGCTTTGCTAGGTGTGACACCCCTAACCCTTCGCAATTGGGATAAAAAAGGCCATCTCACTGCCTATCGCCACCCGGTGAATAATTATCGGCTCTACCGGACAGCTGATGTCCAGACACTGCTTTCTCGGTTTCAAAAACCGAGGACAAATTCAGATATCGACGCACCCGCTCCCGAAGAACCTAAGCCTGAATTGGAATCCGCTCCCCTTCCAAGAGAACTCGAGCGGCCCGCGCCCATTGTACAAAAACTCGAAGTAATGTTTGAAGACGAGGTGTGACGATAAAAATCCAAAGCTCAAATGACAAATCAAATCAAGAATCTGAATGATAAAAAGCCTAAGTACGACCTTGAAGAGAGGACTGCAAAATTTGGACGAGAAACTATTAGATTCGTTGCGCGCTTAACTTCGAGTCCCATAAACCTTCCGCTCATCAGCCAGATTGTCCGTTCCGCTACAAGTATTGGAGCAAACTATATGGAAGCTGATGCCGCAGAATCAAAGAAGGACTTTCAACACAAAATAGCCATTTGTAGAAAAGAGTCGAAGGAAACTATACACTGGTTTCGCATGATTACAGAGGCAAATCCCCTCTGCCAGGAACAGTGCCAAAAATTGTCGCGGGAAGCACATGAGTTCGTCTTAATCTTCTCAGCCATTCTGAAGAGTTCTAGAATGAACTTGAACTCTAAGATTTGATCCTTTGGGTTTGATTTGAAATTTGGATTTAGATATTTGTCATTCGTTCATGACGTACCAACCGACCATTGGCCTCGAGATCCACGCAGAACTCAAAACAAAAACTAAAATGTTTTGCAGTTCTCCAAATGATCCAAATGAAAAACGCCCGAATCTAAACATTTGCCCGATCTGCATGGGGCATCCGGGAACGCTCCCTACCATTAACCGCGAGGCGCTTGAAAAAATTATCACTGTGGGTCTTGCGCTCAAGGGCGAGATCGCAACGGTATCACAATTTGATCGGAAAAATTATTTTTACCCGGATCTTCCCAAGGGATATCAAATTTCTCAATACAAACATCCATTCGTAAAAGATGCCGAACTTGAAATCTCACCCTCTACCGGAGAAACTCGGCGCATCCATGTCGAGCGCATCCATCTTGAGGAGGACACCGGGCGCCTCATTCACGATCGCACGCGCAAGGTGAGCATTGTTGATTTTAATCGTGCGGGCATTCCTCTCATGGAACTCGTGACCAAACCAGAACTTCACTCTGCCGAAGAGACTCGGCTATTCGCCGAAAATCTCCAAATAATTCTCCAATATCTTGGCGCCTCGGATGCAAACATGGAAAAGGGTGAGATGCGGATTGAGGCAAACCTCTCCCTCTCCCCTACCGGGGCAACCACACTCGGAACCAAAGTGGAATTAAAAAACATCAATTCTTTCCGCTTCGTTGAACAGGCGATTGCTTATGAAATTGTGCGTCAGACGAAATTGCTTGAAAACGGGGAAAAGGTAATCCAGGAAACCCGCGGCTGGGATGAAGAGCACAGTGTTACGGTATCTCAACGCCTCAAAGAGGAGTCCCAAGACTATCGCTACTTTCCCGAGCCGGATCTCCCGCCGCTTCGCATTGATCCTGCCTGGGTTGAGGAACTGCGATCCAAACTTCCAGAGCTACCCCAAGCGAAACTCCGCCGTTTCGAAGAGGAATATCGCATTGAAAGCAAGCTTGCGAAATCAATTGTTCGCGAAAAAGCTCTCGCAGGCTTCTTCGAGGCCACTATTTCTGAGTTGCAAGAATGGCTCCAATCGACTGGACACGAACCAAACGACCCCCAACCTCTCAAGCTTGCCGCAAATTACCTCACCACCGACCTTACACGTCTTCTCTCGGATGCCGGAAAAACCATCCAACAATCAAAAATCAACCCCGAGGATTTTGCCGAACTCATTACCTATATATATGAAGAGAAGATTTCTTCCCGGACCGCAAAGGACGTTCTCTCGGCAATGGCATCAACCGGGGAAGATCCATCATCCATAATTGATGCGAGAAAACTCTGGCAGGTTTCCGAGGAAAATGAACTAGGTAGTGCTACGGATCGCGTTATTGCCGCAAACCCAAAGGCCGTGGCCGATTTTCGATCAGGGAAAGGCGCCACCTTGCAGTTCCTCGTTGGCCAGGTTATGAAAGAGATGCGCGGTGCGAACCCCGAATCCGTGAGAAAAATCATAGAGGAGAAGCTTTCTAAAAATCTCTAAATTCAGTTCATCAACATCTCACCAACGATCGTAGATGAAATGTTGATGAACATAATTGGTATACGCGAGTGTGGTTCGACGGCAGAATGATTGCTTCTCCCCATCTTGTTCGAAGCACAACCCTGCAACGTTGGGGCGAATACGCTAACAAAAACGTCCCGAAACTGTTTGCAAAATTCAGCAAAGACAGTTTCGAGGATCCCCGATTCCGCAAGCGGAATCGGGACAATCCCGTTAAATGTTGCGAGAATAGTATAGTGGTAGTACATCTGCTTCCCAAGCAGGGGGCGCGGGTCCGATTCCCGCTTCTCGCACACTTTTGAAAAAGGTAAGCAAGAGGAAGCCGCAGGATCACACCGTTCTGATCATCGTCCCCTGTTTGCGGAATGTATCATACCGTACGCTTGACTTTATACTTCCGAACGATTATACTTACCTCGTTCTTTGCTTTGGGTGATTACCCCCACCTTTCGAACGAAAGATGGAGGAGGAAAGTCCGAACACCATTCTAGCGTAAGCTAGTGTAGCGGTAGTGGTTAACGGCCACCATATCTCTCACCAGTTTTACATCGGAGATTTTCCAGCATCGAATGATCTTGCTTATCGCGATTGATTTGACTGAACGCTCGGGTGTAAAACTGGTGAGGGAGAACGGGACAGTGTCACAGAGACTATACGACCGATCTATCATCTCAAAAACTCTAAAGGTTTAAGAGTTGAAGGCCGTCAAGTCTAATTTGGGCGGGACGAGCCTCACCCTTCGGGGTGGGAGGTCAAAGGTGAAAAGAGTGGGGTAAGAGCCCACAGCGTCGCTTGGCGACAGGCGGCGTGAGAAAAACGCCTACCCGGTGCAACCCTGGCGAAATGTCGGGGGCTTGAGCCGCGAGAGCAATCTCCGGCCTAGACAGATGGTCACCATCCCCACCTTTCAGTCGAATGATGGGGATACAGAATTCGGCTTACAGGAGCAAAGAACCAAACCCTCGCCACAAGCGAGGGTTTGTAATTATCAACTCAAATTTACAACATAACATCTCGTGACGATCGTCACGAGATGTTATGTTTGCGTACTCACAACCGACTAGAGCAACCTCCCCTGCTCCTGATCCAGCGCCTCGTTCACCATACGATCGGCCTCGCGATTTTGTTCCCGCGGGACATGCCGGAAGGTGATGACGCCAAAATCGAGCCGGGTGTTCCACAATTTCATAAAATACGGCCAGAGCCGCTCCTCCTCGACTTTGTATTCGCCGTTCAACTGCCGAATGATGAGCTCGGAATCCATCCTCACCTCAACATCAAATGACTTAAGTTTTTCTCTTCCATAGAGAGAACGCGCCTTCTGAAGTGCAAAGAGTACGGCCTCATACTCGGCCTCATTATTGGTTTTTACGCCAAGCGTCTTGCCGAAACGCTTAATAACGTGTCCTTGCCCGTTGCTGAACACAACACCAAGTGCTGACGGACCAGGATTCCCCCGCGATCCACCGTCAGTGTTGATGATTAATTTTTCTGATTTTGCTTTCATAGTTTTCTATCATACCTGCTCGTCAATTTTTCATGCAAGCTGATAAGCAAGATAAGTCACCGCACCATCCCGAATCCCGCTGGAAGCGGGATGAGATTTCCGCCAGAGGCGGATCCGCCTCTGGCGGAAGAGTGCGCGATCCCGTACTTCCGCGATGGAACTCCTGTGATTTCCGAGTCATCGGTTCTGGAGGTACGGGATCCTCGCCAACTTCAGCGCTCACTTTGTTCGCGGAAGTTGCGGGATAAATTAAGCTAATAAGCCAAGCCCGTCCGTCATCTGCTTATCTCGCTTACCTCGCTTATTTTACTTATTAGCTCGCCTCAACGCTTCAAGCCCCGGAAGCCTCTCGCCCCCAAGGTAGGCAAGCATGGCGCCCCCGCCGGTTGAAACGTGCCTGAATTTCTTGAGCGCACCAATGGATTCGAGAAACGCAACCGTATCTCCCCCGCCGATAATGACCTTTGCATGACTCCGAAGCAAAGATCGAACCAGTGCGCGCGTACTTCCCCGAAATGGGGGCTCCTCCACAAGGCCAAGAGGACCATTCCACACGATGGTGCGAGCATTCGCAATGAGCTTACGATACATACGACTTGAGGCTGGCCCCACGTCCCAAATTGCTTCCCCCCGCCCTATATCACCGAGCGACACAATGCGAGCGCGCGAAGTATGGCGCGAGTTTGATACCACAGCATCAACGGGAAGCACAATATTCCGAGAACGCCGAAGTTGCGTGAGACCCCGAAGTGCCGTGGTATCTACTCTTGATACTCCTACCCCGATACCTCGCGAAGCAAGCACGGTATTTGCAATGGCCCCACCCACAATCAGTGAATCCGCGAATCGACTGAAGCGCTTCAGAAGCGGCAACTTTGTTTCGGTCTTGGCACCTCCGAAAACTGCGACAAGCGGTCTTCGTGGATTCTTCATCAGGAGATCAAGTTCTTTGATCTCGCGCAAAAAGAGCGGTCCGAGAAAAGAGGGCAGAAGTCTCGGCAGAAGAACCGTTGATGCTGCTTTCCGATGCGCAACACTGAATGCATCGTTCAAAAATACATCCCCCCGAAGAGCGAGCGACCTCGCAAATGCAGGATCGAGAGCTTCTTCACCATTCCAGAAGCGGAGGTTCTCAAACAAAACAACAGAACCACTCTTCACATCCCCCATTCCTTTTGCGAACGGCTCTTCAACAAAAGAAACTGGAACTCGAAGCATCCGACTTAAGGCTTTCGCCATCGGCCGAAGCGACTGCTTCGTATCTGAATGATGCGAAAGAAGAATCACGCTATTTCTCCGCTTAAGCAGCATACGGATGGTCGGCACATGCGCCCGAATGCGAAAATCGCCGTGCACGGCAGTACCCAAAACCGGAACATTAAAATCTACCCGCACGAGAACACGCTTTCCTCGCGGAAGAACATGAGAGATTCTCGATTTCATATCTTCTTGAGAATACCCCGTAGAGGAATTTCGAACAATACCGCTACAAAACTCCTCTGCAATACTAATCTGAATGAGGTTCAGCCAAAATTTATACAGAAGCCGCTGTGTAAAGATATGGGAAGCCGTTCGAAATTCTCCTACGGGGAATAGCCGATTTTTGGTACAATGTCATTACATGCCCAGTAGTGAGGCTTTGAGTATAGATTACTGGCGCATGCTGATACGATACTGAAGGCAATCTGAAATTAAACGTAAAGTCATTCAAAGTCTACTACTGGGCATGCCCAGTAGTGAGGCTTTGAGTATAGATTACTGGCGCATGCTGATACGATACTGAAGGCAATCTGAAATTAAACGTAAAGTCATTCAAAGTCTACTACTGGGCATGGAAACCATTCTACCGGGGCGGAAAAATATCGTAATTCTTGGGGCCGGGTTCGGCGGTATAACAGCACTCCTACACCTGTATCGCTCTCTCAAGCGAAAATCCCTCCTTCGCGACTACCAACTTGTCATTGTGAATCGGAGCGCCCAGCACCTCTACACCCCAGCCCTCTATGAGATTGCCGCAATCCCGAAGGGTGAAGCGAATGCCGCAGTACTCAAATCCGCGATTTGCATACAGATTGATGACATTATTGCTCGATACCCTGAAATTAAATTCGTTGGCGAGACAATTTCCTCGCTCGACCCTGCAAGACGCATCATAACGTTTCAAAGTGGCGATGAACTCGCATTTGAGTATGTCGTAATCGCTCTTGGCTCCGAGATCAATTTCTTTGGAATTCCGGGGATGGCAGAATTCAGCTACCCGCTAAAAAATTTTGATGACGCACTTCGACTTCGTAACCGCATCGAGGAGATTGTGAAATTGGATCCGCCCGTTATCCGGATCGCAATCGGCGGGGCTGGAGCAACCGGTGTCGAGCTTTCGGCGGAGTTTGTGAACTTCATTTGCTACCTCAAAAAGCGGGCGCTCTCCATGAAATGCCAAGAGGAGATTACGCTCATTGAGGCGGCTCCCGAAATCCTCGGAGGATTTTCGCAGGAAGTCGTGAAAAACGCCAGGGCACGACTTTTACGCCTTGGAATCAAAATTTTGACCGCTTCCCCAATTGAACGCGTGAATCAAACGGATATTGTGTTCAAAGACGGCCGCACCACATCCTATGATCTTTTGATATGGGCGGGGGGCGTGAGACCAGCCTCGGCGGTATCACACTTCGGACTTGCACTCGACAAACGGGGTGCCATCATTGTTGATGCTTTTCTTGAAGCGACACCTCGAGTGTATGCAATCGGGGACGTGGCAAGTTTCATAAACCCCAAGACCGGACGACCGCTTCCAGGAAATATTCCTGTAGCAGAGGCAGGAGCTCTCGTTGCCGCATTCAATATTACTGCCGAAATCAGCCGCTCCGAACGCCGCAGATTTAAAACCGCAAAGGAGTATCCATTTATTCTCGCAGTAGGCGGCAAATACGCCGTGAGCGACCTTGTGGGAATTAAGCTCTTTGGATTTATTGGGTGGATCGTAAAACAGTTGATTGAACTCCGCTACCTCCTCATCCTGCTCCCTGTCAAAAAAGCCGTCGCGATGTGGCTCCGGACTGTCTATTATTCCTCCTCAAACGATTAGTCCCGTTAGAACCAGCCGAAAGACCGAATCTTCTCTTTCACTTTTTTAATTTCATCTTCCTCCCGAGCTTGGAGGCGTGGGGCGTCTGGTTCTAACGGGATGAAATTGCGCGCGCGATCGCAAGGAATTCCTCCGCTTTAAGACTCGCTCCTCCGACGAGGAGCCCGTCCATACCGCGAATATCATTCACCAGGAATGAGGCAGCATTTTTTGATGTCACTGACCCGCCGTAGAGAATCGGAATACGATCTGCAATACTGTTGCCTAAGAGCTTCGTGAGTAGTTTCCGGATGTAGATTGCTCTTCGAGTTGCATTGTCCGGGGTGTCGGCCTTCCCGCTACCGATTGCCCACACCGGTTCGTAGGCAACGATGAGATGCGACAATTTCTTTTTCGGAATACCAGCGAGTGATCGGGTAAGTTGATCTAAAAGGACTCGGGGAACCACATCATGTGAATCCGGGAGTTCCTCGCCAATCGCAAGAATCGGACGCAAACCCGCTCCAAGGGTCATTTTTATTTTTTGATGAACGACTTCATCTGTCTCCCCAAAAAAACGACGCCGTTCCGAATGTCCAATAAGAACAGCCTTCACCCCGAGATACTTCAGCATGGTGGCTGAGACGGCTCCCGTGTAGGCTCCAGCTGAAAAGGGTGCTACGTCCTGTGCCGCGACAGAAACGTTCTGCCCCAGAAGCGATCGGACTTCGGAGATGAACAGAAAGGGGGGTGCTACGATAATATCAACTCGGAGTCGTTTATTGAGTCCTTGACGTATTGCCCGAGCGAGGTTTGATGCCTCTCGATGATTCGCAGGATTCATTTTCCAATTGGCGATAAGGAGTGGTTTCATAGATTCATTTTCTCCCGATTTTGTAGTCCCGCTTTCAGCGGGAACAAAATCGAGTCCCGACGTAGTCGAGGATCCTCAAAAATCTGACCGCGCAGTGCGCGGAGATTTTCGGGACAATGAGCAGTGGACGCATGAATGGGAAATTATCGAATAAATGTACGGAGATACTTCGCGGCTGATTCCGGAGAGATGGTTGAAATCTCAATGCCTGTTCCAATCTCGAATCCCGCCCAAATCGCTGTTTTGGGAATAATTTCAATATGCCAATGATAGGAATGAGCCGCCCCACCTCCTGCCGTCGGCGCGGTATGGATAAAAAAGTTGTAATCGGGATTGTTGAGCGACCTCCCGATTGCACGGATAGCCCGCCTGATGACATCAGCGGCCGCATTCAAATCGCGGTCGCTCGTCTCTTCAAACTCAGATGCGTGATCCCGCGGGAACAGATGGATTTCAAAAGCGCTTCGTGAAACATAGGGGCAGAGCACGGTAAAGCGATCATTCTCATAGAGTATACGGGTTTTCTCTTTTCGCTCGAATGCAAGCATGGTGCAATGCACACACGTTCGATTTTTTTTGAAATATTCTGCCGATCCTCGGAGCGACCGGCCTACATCCGGCGGAATAACCGGGATTGCGATAATTTGAGAATGTGGGTGAGAAATTGAGGCACCGGCACTTGGGCCATGATTATGAAAAATCGAAATATACTCGACACAACTATCATCTTTGAGCGCGAGATATCGTTCGCGATACGCATGGAGTATGACGGCAACTTCCTTTTCGCTCATCTCAGCGATACTCTTTGTGTGGTCTCGAGTGATTACAATCTCATGGAACCCAACCCCATCCTGCCAATGGTGCGGCCCAATGGTGCGCTCAACGGCACAGACCCCATGCTGTGCGAATGCCGGATATTTATTGGGAATCACCTGAACTTGCCATGCCCTATTCAAATACGTGCGATCCTTACGATCTAGGCGAACGCCTGACGAATGCGTGGGAAATCGCTCACCTTTGGCATCATAGGCAAGTAACGCATGGGATGAGAACTTCTCAAAAGGACAGTCCGTTTTAGGCTGCCTTCGAATGGAATGAATGCGTTTTGCAAAATCGTTTGGCCGACGAGCTCGAGCGGTCGCGACTACCACCCACTCTCCGGTCACGAGATCCTGCCTTAATTCAGAGAGTTGTCTCATGCCGTGGTTCGACGTTGATATAACCCTCGGATATCATTCCACTTTACTCGCATCAATTCAATGAGCGTGGTGAGATAGGCATTCAATCGGACTTTTGAATCCGGCGGGTTTATCCACCTCACGGGAATTTCTTTGATATGAAAACCATTCCGTTTCCCGATGAGCAAAACTTCAAAATCAAACCCCCATCCGGTGAGTGTTTGCATCGGAAAAATAACTTCAGCGGCTTGTTTTGAGAAAAATTTAAAGCCGCGCTGACTATCTCGAACCTCCCACACCCCCGAGACCACCCGAATCAAAAGTTTTGCCATATGCCCGAGGAGCCGGCGATACCACTGTGCTTGTTCCTCTATCTTGGCGCCTTGAACCTCGATCGAACCGATGACAATGTCGAAACACGGTGAAGGCCCCCCTGGCCGACACAGATTGGCGAGTACCGCATCCGCCTGATCGGGTGATACCGAATTATCAGCATCCGCAAACCCTCGAATCTCACCATGAGCCGCTCTCATTCCCTCGCGAACAGCCCATCCCTTGCCGCGATTCTCCAGATTTATAATACGTAGGGCAGGAATCTCTCTCATGAGCCCTTCTACCAATGCCGCGGTGCGGTCGCGCGAAGCGGAGTCCGAAACAATAATTTCGTAGCCACCGGGAAACTGCTTCGACTTTAAGTAAGCATCCACGTCGCGGATGGTCTTCTCAATTCTCTTTTCTTCGTTATAGGCGGGGATGATCCAGCTTAAATACATGAGCTTATTAAGTAAATTAAGCGAGTTAAGTGAATTAAGTTTTGACGATCGATACGTCGTAGCTTATCTTGTCCCGCAACTTCCGCGAACAAAGTGAGCGCTGAAGTTGGCGAGGATCCCGTACCTCCCGAATTGATGGTACGGAAGTAAGAGAGTCCCCATCGCGGAAGTAACGGGATCGCGCACTCTAACCTCACTGCGTTCGGGATGGTGCGGTGACTTATTCACTTATCGGCTTATCTTGCTTATCCAAATACGACTGCAGAATCAGTGCCGCCGCCGATGCATCTGCCTTCACAGAAGGACTCATTTTTTCGGCGATTTTGGATGTAAATATCTCATTCTCGAATACTATAGGTAATTCTACCGCGCTTGAGAGTTCAACCGCAAACTGGCGTATCTCCTCGGCTTGGTTCGATTCGCCACCACCAAGCGAGATCGGCAACCCGACTACGATCGTCCCAACTCCCTCACGCTTTGCTGCGGCAACAACGTCGGCAAGATTCCTCACAGTATCATGAGGAAACGCCAAGCGACCTTCCGGATCAGAGAGCGCAAGCCCGATACGTTTTTCGCCGTAATCAATGCCGAGATAGCGCATGGACGAGTAAATTAAGCGAGTTAAGTAAATCAAGTGAAGTAAGCTTCCCTATTCAGAACCATCCTTAAAAATGTTCAGAATTCTCTAGATGCATTAACGCCATTACAACCGCGGATTTATTATATTCCACACGGGTGGTTCGTCCTTTAGTAAACAAACCAACAAAACCTTCGTTCTCTCCTATTTTGTCTTGATTAGTTAAGCCCGCCTCTTTCATCGCCTGACTTCCGTCGAGATTCTTGTTCATAATCCCGTCGATAACCTTTTTAGGCCATTCAAATGCGGGCGAAAGTCCCAAATGAATTTTATTGCCGTCAAAAATTGCACACACCGCAACTTCCATAAATCCTGATTTTGTTTGCGGTACGCTCATTAATCCACTCTCAATCCCGAAGCCGTAGTCGTGATTCTCATACGCCTGTTTTGCCCTCGCCACCGCACCGGCTACTGTCTCCTCAAGACTTTTGGGATGACCGAATTGCTCAATTTTCACATCAACGCCGACAACTTCAGCCCCTTCAAACATGGGGTATGCGAGTAGCACGTTTGCAATGGCATCCACTTTCGTTTTATTTTTTGAACCCACACCAATTTTCATATCACGATTATATCAGAGCTTATTCTGCTTACCTCGCTTATTTTATCCCGCAACTTCCGCGAATGGAATGAGCGCTGAAGTTGCGAGGATCCCGTACCTCCCGAACTGACGACACGGAAGTGGCGAGAGTCCCTATCGCGGAAGTACGGGATCGCGCACTCTAACCTCATCCCGCTTCTAGCGGGATTCGGGATGGTGCGGTGACTTACCTCGCTCTCGTAAGCACCTCCGCTCCCTCCTTCATAATAACAATCGTATGCTCAAAGTGGGCCGCGAGCGAACCATCACGCGTTTTCCAGGTCCAGCCGTCATCAGCGAGCCGGACGAGCGGACTTCCCATCGTTGCCATCGGCTCGATCGCAATCACCATCCCCTCTTTTAACTTGATGCCATCGCCTTCTTTCCCGAAATTCGGAACATACGGATTTTCATGGAGATGTTTGCCGACGCCATGCCCCACGAGGTCTCTCACTACCCCAAAACCATTTTCCTCAATATGTTTTTGGATTATGTAGCCAAGATCCCCCATCCGGATATTGGGACGAATTGCCCTGATCCCTCGCTCGAGCGCCTCTTTCGTAACTTGCAGGAGCTCTTCGGCAGACGGCGCAATTCGCCCCACAGGAACAGTTACCGCCATGTCGGTAATGAGGCCTTGAAGCGGGCCGCCCTTATGGGCGAGCCTCGCCCCGCTTCGCGGGGCGGGCCAACGCATGCCAATATCAATCCCGAGAATATCGCCGATTTTCAAAACTCGATCTTTTCGCGGAATCGCATGAACGACCTCATCGTTGATGGACGTACAAATGGATGCCGGATACGGTTTTTCCGAGATATGCGAACGATATCCTTTGAACGCAGGATCACCTCCGGCTTCCCGAATGAGTTTTTCGGCTATGCAATCAAGCTCGAAGGTTGATACTCCTAGTTTCACCTGCGAGGTGATCTTTCCAAGAATCTCGGCAAGGAGTCTTCCGCATTCGCGAAGTGTTTGTAATTCCTGAGGAACGCTGATGTTCATACTGCGATGCGAATAGCTTCTTCGGCATACCACCGTATTTCACGCGGAATCTGATACTTCGGGTCACGGAGTTCATCCAAGGAGAACCACCGAATCTCGTGATGCTCTCCTCCCGCAAGACGAAGATTGTCGTTCTTCGACTTCAAGACATACTCGAACACCAGATGTCGGTGATGAGCATTTATCGGATGGATATTCATCCAACGTGGTGCAAAAAGAACCTTGGAAGGAAACGTCTCGTCTTGGGGAACATCAGGATGTTCTGCGAGAATTTCAAGGTCATTGGGGGTAAGACCAGTCTCCTCTTCGATTTCTCGAAAAAGTGCCTCGTCAGTATCTTCATTAAGCTCAACATGGCCGCCAGGAATCAACCAACAATCGAGTTCTCGATGATGCACCAAACAAACGCGCCCATCATGAACGATGAGCGCACCAACCGCAAAATCAATTTTGTCGTGAATGTGCGCCATACCCGGTAGTAGAATTTCGAATACTTAGATGTATATATTATTTATCGAAAATAAAGATGTGAGATGCTCTGATTCGGTTTGACTCTGCAAAATCGCCGTAGGCGATTCATTCGAAATTTCACTACTGGGCATACTACTGTAGCCGGAGTTTCCGCTTGATTTCGGCCCACACTTCGGGAATGGCCTTCTCGCCATCAATCTCGACGAGGCGTCCTGACTTTTGAAAATAAGCCAGTACCGGCCTGACATGCTTTTTAAAAAACGCCAAACGATTTCGAATGGCACGAATGCCATCATCTAACCTCCCTCGTTTCATCAGTCGACCTATCGCAACACTTTGAGAAATTCTTAAATAAATCACGACGGGGAGTGGCCTCCCAATATCCGTGAGAAACTGATCAAGCATACGCGCCTCCTCCACTCTCCTTGGTCCGCTCGTAAAAATGAACGACTCATCGCCGTCCATCCGTTCGATAATTTCCGAAAGCCAAAGGTAAATCGGGGTCCAGGCCGGAAAAAGGCCGCCTTTGTGCAAGATGGACCGGACATAGACACCAATAATGCCCTTTCGCTTCGACATCCGCCGGAGACCGTCGCCCGTGCTGATCCTGCGGGCACTGGGAAGAGCTTTTAACAGGAAAGAGGCCTGCGTATCCTTGCCGGATCCAGAGGGGCCAAGAATACAAAACGTCTTTGCCTTCGCGACGTTCCTTCTATTCATACTCGTGCATCACAAGCTGAGCCTGAATCTGCTTCAGGGTCTCAAGTACCACAGATACCACGATCAAGAGCGAAGTTCCACCAATTGTGAGCACGGAGAGTCCGAATCCGGCTTGCACCGCAAGGGGTAAGACGGCAATAGAGCCAAGGAATAATGCCCCAAAGAGCGTAATCCGATTCAAAATTCTCGAGAGGTATTCTGACGTGGGACGACCCGGTCGAAGTCCCAAGATAAAGCCCCCTTGTTTCTGGACATTGGTTGCGATGGCATCGGGGTCGAACGTGACTGCGGTGTAAAAGTATGTAAAAAGGAACACCAGCAAAAAGTAGAACCCACCGTAGAGCCACTGATTATTGAGAAGCGTGATCAAAAATTGTGAAATCTGCTGAACGGTATTATTAGGAACTACTGCGAGAAAGTTTCCGATGAGCCCGGGAAAAAGGATAATGGAAATGGCAAAAATAATCGGGATAACGCCAGCCTGATTCACCCGGAGAGGCAAGTGCGTCTCAACCCCGCCGAATACGCGATTCCCCCGAATGCGCTTTGCGTACGATACGGGAATATTTCGCTGTCCTTCGGTAATAATGACCACACCCGCAATCACGATGAGACTGACAAAAATGAATGCAACGTACGCCGGAATTTGTGAAGGATCAAAAGTGAGGATAGTCTGGCGAAGATCAGTCGGAAGTTGGGATACGATACCCGCAAAAATGAGAAGTGAGATACCATTTCCTATGTTTTTCTCCGAAATAAGTTCGCCGAGCCACATGAGAAAAATGGTTCCCGCCGTTACCGTCACCATACTTGTAATATAGCCAAGGAGATCAAGCTCGGGCAAAATCTGCTGGCGAATCAAAATGATGAGAAGGGCGTAGGATTGCAGGAGTGCTAACGGCACGGTGAGAACCCGAGAATACTGATTGAAACGAGCACGACCAGCCTCTCCCTCTTCTTGGTACATTTCCTTGAGACGCGGAAAAATCATCGTGAGGAGCTGCATGATAATGGATGCGGTGATGTAAGGCCCCACGCCAAGCATGACAATCGAAAGATTTTCAAGGACGCCACCGGAAAAAATATTCAGGAGGCCAAAAAACTGATTGCCCGCGAGAAACTCTTTGAGGCGAGACGGATCCGCTCCAGGAACCGGAATCGCCGCAACCAGCCGGAACAACGCAAGTATGGCCACAACAAAAAAGATCTTCTTACGGAGATCCGGCAATTTAAATGCGAGGGTAAAATTCTCAAACATACCATTAACCGATCGATCCGCCTACAGCTTCAATCTTTACGCGAGCAGACTGGGATACAAGAAGACCCTTCAACATAAAGCGTTTTTTGACATCCCCCCCGCCAAGAACTTTGATCCGAGGGGCCTTCCCCCCTATTGTACGGATGAGACCTTTTCTTATCAACGCAGTTTGATCAATGGTCTCCCCATTCGTAAAATGCGCCTCAAGTTCTTGAATATTAATAATCTCAGCTTTTGGCCGGAATGATCGGAAACTATGCTTTCCGCGACCGCGGAGCTTCGGAAGTTTCTTAATAATATCACGAAGTGCGGGTCGAATCTTGGCACCTGCACGCGCCTTCTGACCTTTGGTTCCACGCCCTGACGTGGTTCCCCGTTTTCCACCACGTCCAATACGCTGCCCCCTGCGAAAACGTGTTCTTGATTGTAGGCGATGAAGCTGCATAGTATTTAGTCCGAAAGTGATCGAAGAGCCTCGAGCGTGGCAAGGGCATTCGTGAGTTTGTTTTGAGTCCGCGAGAGAATTTTCGATGAAATATTGGCAATGCCGGCAAGTTCAACCACGGCCCGTACTGACCCACCTGCAACAATTCCCGATCCTGCTGGCCGCGGACGAAGCAATACTCGAGCCGCAGAGAATTTGGCCTGCACTTCATGCGCGATTGATCCCGAAGGCGTGATTGGAACAACAATCATGCTCTTTCTTGCCCGACTCACTGCTTTCTCGGTCGCCACCGTAACATCGGGGCCTTTGGCGACACCAACACCGACCTTGCCCCTTCGGTTCCCGATAACCACCGTGGTACGGAAACTGAAACGACGCCCGCCGGCAACGACACGAGCGACTCTTCGCACATCCAAAAGCTTTCGATCGAATTCAGATCGTTCCCGTTCCCCTCGATTGGATCTCCTTTGATCACGTCTTGGCATAGCGTAGTCTCTTTACAATTGTAATCCACCCTTCCGTGCTCCTTCAGCAACTGCCCGGACAAGGCCATGATAGCGGTACGAACCGCGGTCAAAACGACCCCGAGAAACTCCCTTGGCTTTTGCGCGCTTTGCAATCTCTTCGCCAACCCAACGCGCTCGCTCGAGCCGAGGCGGAAGTTTTTTCACTTTTTTATCCTTATCTTTAACGAGTTCACGATCCGAAACCGCGGCAAGGGTCATCCCCGTCTCGTCATTTATCAACTGAGCAGAGATGTGACGGCCGGAACGAAATACAGAAAGCCGAGGTTGATCCTGACTCCCACGCACTCGGGCGCGAGTGCGTTGTTTTCTCCGTATTGCCTGATGTCTCGAAAGAATCCGTGTCATATGTGTATCTTATCCGGCGCTCGCAACTGCCTTCTTACCGGCCTTTCGCTTGATAATCTCACCCGCATAGCGAATCCCCTTGCCCTTATACGGCTCGGGTGGTTTGACGGCACGAATTGTGGCTGTGGTATTGCCCACGAGCTCCTTATCAAAACCTGAAATCGTGATCACATTTTTTTCTACTTTAAACGTAATGCCGACGGGCGGCTCAATTTTCACCGGATGTGAATATCCCACAGAGAGCTGGAGTATCGGTCCTTCGAGTTGGGCGCGATACCCGATACCTTCAATCTCAAGCTTCTTTTCGAAGCCTTTTGATACGCCTTCCACCATACCGGCAACGAGAGCTCGGGTAAGACCCCAGTAACTCGGCGTGTTTCGATTCATAATCTTCGGAGAAATTCGAATTTCATTCCCCTCGACGGCAACCGAAAGTTCCGGAAGAATATTCCGCGAAAGGCTTCCCTTGGGACCCGTTACCATAAGTACGCTCCCTTCTTCTTTCACGGTAACACCATCAGGAATCAATATAGGTTGTTTTCCAATTCGGGACATATGAAACACCAATCAATACGAATTAACCGCAAATGTTACAAATAGGCGAACGTACAGATGGCAGATATTTGCATGATTTGTATACATATTCGTACAGATTTGTGGACGCCTTACCATACCTCGGCAATAGTTTCGCCACCGATACCGGCTTTCTTTGCATCTTCTCCGGTCATGATACCCTTTGATGTCGAAACGATAAGCGTTCCGAACCCCTGACGAACGGTACGGATGTCTGAAGCGCCTATATAGAGACGACGCGAAGGTCGCGACAGGCGACGGACACCATGAAGGGATGGACGCTTATCATCATAGCGAAGTTTTACTTCGAGAAATTTTCGTATCTTACGACCCTTTTTTTCGTACCCCGTGATATACCGCTTTGATTCAAGGATTCGCGCAATTTCTTCTTTTAACGCCGAATACGGAATAAGTACGCTTGCGTTCCCCGCAGCATATCCGTTCCGAATTCGATTAAAGAAATCACCAATAGGGTCCATAATTACCAGCTAGATTTCTTAATGCCGGGTATTTCCCCGCGATTTGCGAGCTCACGAAAACAGATTCGACAGAGATCAAAATCACGTAAATATCCGTGCTTGCGACCGCACCGGAAACATCGTCGCACCACGCGGGATTTAAACTTTGGTGTTTTCAGCGCTCGAGCTATGACTGATTTCTTTGCCATATGAATATACAGGAAGTTTACTCGTGCTTCAACGGGAACCCGAGCGACGAGAGGAGGAGCGCTCCTTCTTCGCGCGACGTCGCGGTGGTGACAATGGTTACTTCAAGACCGAAAATGAACGGCGCATCTTCGCCGATCATCTCGGGGAATACGATATGCTCCTTGAATCCCAAAGTCAAATTACCGGCGCGATCGAACGACTTCGGATCAATCCCTTGGAAATCCCGTTGCCGCGGGATTGCGACACCGACAAGTCGGGTAAGAAAATCCCACATGCGTTTTCCTCGGATGGTTGTCTGATATCCCACGATAAGACCCTTTCGGGTTTTGAAGGCCGCAATGGCTTTCTTCGCGGCTCGTGGTGCTGATTTTTGCCCCGTGATAAGGGAGAGCGAACGTTCAACTATTTTCATTTGTTTCTCGTCACGAAGGCGACCCACGCCAGTATTCACAATGACTTTTGTGATACGGGGGGTCGCATGCACATTCGAATACCCGAATGCCTTTGTTAAGGCCGGAATTGCATTTTTTTTATATCGCTCTTGAAGTGTTGCCGTTGCCATACTGGTTACCATGCGTTTTTGCAGCGTTTACAAACTCTCTGTTTTTCCCCGCTTGCACTTCGCCCGTACCCCGTCCGAGTTGGTTTTCCGCATGAGGGGCAGATCACTTGGACTGCGGACGTGGCAAGAGGAGAGGGGAGAAGCACGATCTCCCCCTTCTTGTCCTGACGTCGAGATTTTCGGTGCTTCTTTTTAAGATTTACGCCATCAATCAAAACGCGATTCTCGTCCAGAAATACCCGAACAACCCGCGCCTTTCGGCCTCGGTCTTTTCCGGAAAGAATCTTGACCATGTCTCCTTTTTTTATATTCATACGATCACACTACTTCAGGCGCGAGTGAAACAATCTTCATATATCCGCGTTCTCGGAGCTCACGCGCAACCGGACCAAAGATGCGCCCACCTTTCGGCTCAACCCCGTCCACAATCACTGCCGCATTGTCGTCAAAACGAACCACCGTTCCATCTTTTCGTTGATAGGGATGGCGTTGGCGCACAATGACGGCACGAACCACATCCTTTTTCTTGACGGGCTTGCGAGGCTCTGCGATTTTCACCGCTGCAACAATAAGATCGCCGAGTTCAGCGTAGCGGCGGCGCGATCCTCCGAGTACCCGGATCACTTGGATCAACTTGGCTCCGGAGTTATCGGCAACTTTCAACATGGAACGCGTTTGAATCATAAAGGTTTTTCGACTGATGCATCTTCGACCTCAGGAAATTCGGAGAAAGTTTTTTGCCGAATGGTTTCAATCACTTTCCAGCGCTTTTCTTTGGAATACGGGCGGGACTCCTGAATTCGGACAATATCACCGAGCTTGAATGCTCCCGCATCATCTGCATGAGCTTTATATTTTTTAGAAACGCGATAAAACTTGCGGTATTTAGGATGCTGCCGCAATCGATCCACTCGAACAACCACTGTTCGGGTCATCTTATTCGATATAATTGTACCTTGGAGTGTTCTCATGATCGTGTCTTTGTTTCTTGAAGAATGGTATGGATGCGAGCAATCTGTTTTCTTACCACCCGAAGCTCTTTTACATTCTTGGCCTTCTTCTGACGAAGGGCAAGGGTGACCGATTCGCGACGAAGCAACTCCTCCCGGAGGAGGGATCTTAATTCATCAGGCGATTTTTTACGGAGTTCGGGTGATTTCATATCCAGTAGAGGAATTTCGAATGATTAACAAACAAGAAATAAGACTAACATATCCAACTTTTAATTTTTAGCTGTCTGACGTATGGGACATATGTATGATGCTATTCGAAATTCTCCTACTGGACATATTACTTTGCAATAATGCGGGTTCGCACAGGCAACTTCGCGGCAGCCCTCCGGAGTGCTTCGGTTGCGACCTCTCGGGACACGCCGTCCATTTCGAAAAGAATGCGCCCGGGGCGTACCGCGAACACGTAGTGATCCACGGCCCCCTTGCCACCACCGAGTGTGACTTCAGGCGGTTTTCTCGTTACGGGCTTGTCGGGAAATATACGAATCCATACCTTTCCACCTCGTTGGATGTGATGGGTGATGGCGCGACGAGCCGCTTCTATTTGGCGTGCAGTTACCCAATGCGCTTCCTCCGCCTTGAGGCCGAAGCTCCCAAACGCAAGTTCCGCTCCTCGGGTCTCAATTCCGCGGCTTCGTCCTTTAAACCATTTTCGGTGTTTTACTTTTTTGGGCTGCAACATACTTTGAATGACCAGAAAACAGTGAACAGTGAGCAAGATCGACGCTACCACTGTTCATTGTTCACTGCTCATTGTTCATTCTTGCTTTTATCTTTCTCAAACACCTCACCCGTATAGACCCAGACCTTAATGCCAATCACGCCGTAGGTGGTGTGAGCCTCAACGAGCGCATAGTCAATGTTGGCACGAATCGTCTGAAGCGGAATGCGCCCCTTCTTCAGCCATTCAGTCCGAGACATTTCTGATCCGTCGAGGCGACCCGAGAGCATAATCTTCACTCCTTCCACCTCGCGATGAGCTCCAACCTTTTCGATGGTCTGCTTCAAAATTCTCCTGAAACGGACTCGCTTCTCCACATCTTCGCGAATTTGTTCGGCAACGATTCTCGCATTGGTTTCCGGAGAACGCACCTCCTCAATCGAAAGTTTCAGCTCTTTTCGCTCTGTTGCCGGAAAACGTTTAGGAGCTTTTGTCGCAATGGCTCGAAGTTTTCGATCAATATCCTTTTTTAACCGTTCGATCCCCTCGCCTCCGCGTCCGATTAAGATACCGGGGCGCGATGTTCTGATAATGAGATTCATTGCATTCGGAGATCGCTCAATCTCAATTGATGCGACATGAGCGCCCTTAAGGCGCACCCAGAGCCATTCGCGGAGCAACGTGTCCTCCCGGAGATAGGTTTGAAAATTCTTCAAATTAAACCACCGCGATTTCCACGTGGTGGTCTCGCCAAGCCTGAATACAAATGGGTGTACGCGATGAGTCATAAAACTAGGACACAAATACACTAATTTTCACGAATAACACCAATACGCCCACCACATTCGTGATATTCGTGCTCATTCGTGCATTGGTGCCGGGTGATATCATATGGCTTTTCTCTGAAACATTCTCTGCACAAAATTTCGTCGCGTGTCGGGTTTTGATTGTTTTTTAAGGGCAGTTCGATCGGGTGTCGTCTTTGGACTATCACTGCTTATCTTCTCGACGTCGCTGACTATTTCGATATTCGAAGGTCTCGCCCCTCCTCGTTTTGCTTCAACGCCTTTGGCCTCAAGTACAAGCAAAATTCGGCTCGTTCGCTTTCGAATAGGGAATGCCCTTCCACGGGCACGGGGTCTTCGCCGTTGAAGGGTTTCGGCGCTATCAACGCGGAGTTCCGAAATCACGAGCGAATTTTGATCCGTGATTTCGAAATTCTGCTTTGCGTTCGCAGCTGCCGATCGAAGCAACTTTTCAAGGGGACCTGCGGCACGCCTCGCAAGTAATCGGAGCGTGCGTTCAGCATCGCGATACGGTTTACCACGCACCGCATCAGCAACCAGACGCACCTTGCGTGGTGACATCCGAAGATTATTCAGTTCTGCGGTAATTTTCATAACAAGGACACGAATACACAAATTCCACGAATAACACTAATCCGTACGATCGTATTTGTGACATTCGTGCGTATTGGTGTATTGGTGTCGGGTTGAACGTAGTTCATATTATTTTGCCGGTTCCGAAGCTGGTTTTGCGGCCTCGACAGCTTTTTGCTCAAGCTCCTTTTGAATACGACCGCCGTGGCGAACAAACTTTCGCGTTGGTGAAAATTCGCCAAGTCGGTGTCCTACCATTTCTTCGTTCACCTTCACCTCGATGAATGTGCGGCCATTGTGAACGCCAAACGTAAAACCTACCATCTCGGGAGAAATATGCGAACTTCGCGCCCATGTCTTGATCACGGTCTTATCTCCCGCTCGAACACGCCCCATGTGTTTGAGGAGGCTTGGATGAATATAGGGTCCTTTTTTGAGTGATCGCGACATAATAATAGATATCAGTGAGCAGTGAACAGTGAGCAAGATCGTCGAATGCTGTTCACTGGTCTCTGTTCATTGTTCATTGATTATGATCTTCGCTTAAGAATAAACTGATCCGACGGTTTCGGCTTTCTGGTTCTGGTACCGCCTGTAATCTTACCCCACGCGGTCTTCGGGCGCTTGGTTCCGCGCGGCTGATGACCTTCACCACCGCCGTATGGATGATCCCGAGGATTCATAGCCGCCCCTCGAACCGTTGGCCGAATGCCGCGCCTTCGATTTCTCCCCGCGGAGCCAATGGTCATGAGCGACCACTCGGAATTCGAGAGTGATCCGACGGTCGCCCAATTGAGAGCAAGTACCATTCGAATCTCACCCGACGGCATGCGTAGTTGGACATAGTTTCCTTCGCTCGAGAGTACCTCGGCCCCGACGCCGGCTGAACGCACCAACTGTGCACCTCTGCCGGACTGGAGTTCAATATTATACACAAATGTTCCGACAGGAATGGCTCCGAGTGGAAGCCGGTTCCCGACCTCAATCGGGGCATGAGTTGATACCACGAATCGCGATCCCACCTTCCAGCCCTGGGGTGCGAGCACATAGCGTCGCTCGCCATCAGCGTAGCGAACCAGCGCGATGAAACTCGTGCGATTCGGATCATACTCAAGCGATTCTACGATCGCGGGCATATCCTTCTTGTTGTACATAAAATCAATAGCGCGAAAAAGGCGTTTGACTCCTCCTCCCTTGTGCCTGGTCGTGATGCGGCCGCGGTTGTTTCTCCCGACCGGACGATGCAATCCCCGGGTAAGAGATTTTTCCGGTTCGTGACGCGAGAACATATCGGTCGAGATCATCTCGGCCTGGCGACGCGCGGGTGATGTGGGATTGTATTTTTTCATGATTAGGTCAATTCAATTGACTCCCCAGATCGAAGCTTCACCGATGCCTTCTTGAACCCGGGTACGGTACCCATGGTGCGTCCGATTCGGACCGTACGCGGCCTCACCGGAGAAATATGAACCCTATCCACGTGGACACGGTAACGATCCTCCACGGCCTGCTTCACCGCAACCTTTCCGGCATCATTTGAAACTCGAAAGGTGTACCAACCGTGATCAGCCCCACGAGTTGTCTTCTCGGTGACGTGAGGGAGCAACTCAAACCCGACGAGCCGACGTTCACCCTTTTTGGAAACCGCAGGTGCACTCACATTCGTATCAGAAGGCGCTCTCGGTGCCAAGCGTACCGGCTCGCTCGCATCCTTTTTCTTAAAACGACTGAGAATGGAAACCATATTAGCGGGAAACACGTTTAGCCAATAGTTCGATCGAGGCGCGTGGTGCTACTATAAATTTCCGATTCACGAAATCGAGCGCAGTTGCATTTCGGGCTTCTTTCACCTCAATTGCTTCTACATTCCGTAGCGCTCGCACAAGCTCCGGCTGATGTTTGAAAAGGAGTACCAACGATCGCCTCGGCTTTGCAAGAATTCCTGAAAATGACTGAATCGTTGAGAGTTGTGTAAATACAGAAACTGCTTCTTTTGTCTTGGACGATGCAAACGATAGCTCATCGAGAACCAGCAATTCATGATCACGAACTTTTGCCGCAATCACAACGGCGATGGCCCGATCAGCCATTTTGCGGTTAATTTTCTTTTTGAAACTCCGCTCTTTCAGCGGCCCATGGGTGACCCCTCCTCCTTTCCAAATCGGCGATCGAATCGAGCCATGGCGCGCTCTGCCGGTCCCTTTCTGCTGCCACGGTTTTCTGCCACCACCCCTCACTTCCCCCCTGCCCTTGGCATGCGCAACGGTAGGACGTTGATTGGCCTGTTGGCTCGTCACCACCTGGTGTACTAAATCAGCATTCCAGGCAGATTCAAAAACCTTCGGCAATTCCATAGTGCCGCTCTCTTTGCCTTGCTGATTGTATACCTGAATGTTCATGTATTTCTGTATTGATTCAACCTCTAATCTCAAGAAGAGTTCCTCTCCGTCCGGGGACGGCACCCTTCAGCGCAAGAACTCCTCGTTCAGGATCAACCTTTATAATCTCAAGATTCTTCACGGATACTCGATCAGCCCCCATGCGCCCTGCCATTTTCATACCCAAGACCACTCTGCCTCCCGCTCTTCCACCGCCACCTCCAATGGAACCCGGCTCGCGGTGTGCATGCTTTGTTCCGTGCGTTGCAAATTTTCCATGGAAACCATGTCTCTTCATAACTCCCTGGAACCCTTTCGCCTTTGAAATTCCTGATACTTTTACCATATCGCCCGCCTGAAATTGGGTAAGATCGAGTTTCTCACCTCGTGCAATACCGGACATACCCCGTGCTTCTCGGACCGCTTCGAAATTCCCAAGATCTTTCCATGCCCCGAGCTCGGATTTTCTTAAATTCTTCTTCTTTCTTGCGCCAAATCCAAATTGCAACGCTTGGTAGCCATCGCGTTCCTGGGTCCGCTCTTGAATCACGGTCATTGGACTGGTTTCGACAATAGTAATTGGGATGACGTTCCCGTCATCTCCAAAAACCTGCGTCATACCAATTTTTTTTCCGAGGATAAATTTTTGCATGTTTATCTGTGAGTTGAGGCGAGCAGCTACAAACTGCAACCCGCCGAAGCTTTAGTCCTCCTCCGCAGTAGCGAAGCTACGAAGGACGGAGCGAAGGAGGGCTACCATAGGTTATCCGCCGTCGCTCCTATCGGAGCTTTGGCGGATTAGTTTTTTCATCTGCTCGGGGAAACCCTCGCAGGAAAAAACTAACAAAAAAGACGGGCATCGCCCGTCCTCCGGGAATGCTTTTATCGATAGGATTCCTATCGTGATTTTATTTCCATGCCTTGCAAATAAGGCGACTCCTTTCCTTACGCCAGAACTCAAAGGGTTTACCTTGAGCCTGTCGAAAGGTGACAACGGAGGGAGTATATAATCACTCCCAAGCTCCAAATCATGCGATCGGGAGCTCGGCAATGATCACTACATCTTTATTTCGACGTCCACCCCCGCAGGAAGCGTTAAATTCATCAGGGCATCAATGGTCTTCGGATTCGGCGAGAGAATATCGATGAGGCGCTTATGCACTCTCATCTCATACTGTTCCCTGGCGTCCTTATGCACAAACGTTGATCGGTTTACGGTGTATTTCCGAATTTCGGTCGGCAGTGGGACGGGACCAATGACTCCTGCACCGTGGCGACGAGCGGTATCAACAATCTGCTTCACCGAAGCATCGATGATCTTGTAGTCATAGGCGCGAATCCGAATCCTAATTCTCGGTTTTGCTTCTTCTGTTGTTTGGGTAGAAACCATGGGAAAGAACTTACCTCTACATACTGCTCTTAACGGCGACAGCCCCGACAAAAAGTCGGGGCTGATGAACTTTACTTCAACATTTTAGTAACTACTCCGGCGCCGACAGTCTTTCCTCCCTCTCGAATCGCAAAGCGCTGTCTTTCTTCAAGTGCGACTGGCTGAATCAACTTCACCGTAAACTGGATCGTATCCCCCGGCATCACCATTTCGGTTCCCTGGGGAAGTGTTACCTCGCCCGTCACATCGGTCGTGCGGATGTAGAATTGCGGCTTATACCCTGCGAAAAACGGCGTGTGGCGGCCTCCTTCTTCTTTCGTAAGGATATAGACTTCGGACTCGAATTCGGTATGAGGCGTCACAGACCCCGGCTTTGCAAGAACCTGGCCGCGTTCCACATCCTCTTTCTTCAATCCTCTCAAGAGTACTCCTGCATTGTCCCCCGCCATCCCCTCATCAAGCGACTTATTGAACATCTCAATGCCGGTCACAATGGTTTTCTGAGTATCGCGAAGACCAATCACTTCAACTTCATCGTTCACCTTCATTTTACCTCGTTCAATCCGTCCGGTAACCACCGTACCACGACCTTCAATCGAAAACACGTCTTCAACCGGCATGAGGAATGGCTTGTCAATTTCGCGAATCGGTTCAGGAATGAAATCATCAAGGGCTTTGGCAAGTTCGAGGATCGGGGCACACGCCGGATCATCCTTTGATGTTGCGGCAAGGGCTTTTAAGGCAGACCCGCGAATAATAGGGGTCGTATCTCCCGGATAATTATATTTCTTCAAAAGTTCACGAACTTCGGCTTCCACAAGATCAACCAGTTCCGTATCCTCGACTGCATCAACCTTGTTCAGGAAAACCACAACCGCGGGGACACCGACTTGGTAGGCAAGCAATATGTGCTCACGGGTTTGTGGCATCGGACCATCAACGGCTGAGACGACTAAGACGGCGCCATCCATCTGGGCCGCTCCCGTGATCATGTTTTTGATATAATCGGCATGACCCGGCGCATCTATGTGAGCGTAGTGGCGCTTCGCAGTTTCGTACTCCGAATGGTGAAGCGCAATTGTAATACCGCGCGCCTTTTCTTCGGGTGCGTTATCGATTTGATCCACTGATTCCACGCGCGCCTGAAATCCCGCAAGGCTCAAGACCTTCGTGATTGCCGCGGTGAGCGTAGTTTTGCCGTGGTCAACATGGCCGATCGTGCCGACATTGAGGTGGGGCTTGTTTCGTTCGAATTTTCCTGCCATAAGTCCTAAAAATTAAGCGGAACAATACTCGATAATAACATAAAACAACAGAACTAAACCTATCAGATAGAGATGATTCGGTCAAGCCGAGCGACCTAGAGCGGCAAATCTTCAAGCCGAACCGCACTCGGATCCACGGGCGGAGGGATAGGGTCACCGGCAAGCTCGGCCTCAAAATGCGGGATCGTCGCATCTCGCCTTGTTTCCGCAAGCTCAGCATTTGCGCGATCAAACAAACCGAGGTGGTCGTGAACAAGTGAGGTTCCGATTGGACGTCCGCGCCTTCCCGAGAGGAGCTCGACGTAATCCTTGAAGCGCATGAGCACGTATTCGGGCTTCCCGCCCTCAACCACCACATAGCGCTCGCCGTTTCCTAAAATGGGCTTAAACTGTTCAAACATACGAATTTTATTTACGAATACAATGAGTAACTATAAAATTCAGTACCCCCACCTTCTGCGTTCTGCTGAAAGTCAGGAATTGGTAGGTTACCACCTCTTCTTTTTCAATACAATGCGCTCGCTAAGTTATAGAAGGTGGGGGTGAAGGTTTTGTAGCTCCGCAACACGGAGACAAAGCCCTTCACTTCATTCTTCCTTCCACAATCCCCTGAGCGATATTGCCTGGCACCTCCTCATAGTGATCGAATTCCATGGTAAAACTGGCCCGCCCCTCTGTCAATGAGCGAAGCGACGTTGCGTATCCAAACATTTCTGCGAGTGGAACTTCGGCATCAATCACCTTAATCCCACTTCCACGCTCGTTCATCGCCTGAATCCGCGCCCTCTTCGCATTCAAATCTCCCACCACTTCTCCGAGAAACTGCTCCGGCATCACCACTTCGACTTTCATGATCGGTTCAAGTAAGACGAGCCCTCCCCTTCGAGCCGCTTCCTGAAACGCCATGGATCCGGCAATCTTGAACGCGGCTTCCGACGAATCAACCTCGTGGTACGAACCGTCGTAGAGCGAAACTAAAACGTCAACGAACGGATACCCCGCCAAAACTCCTTTCTCCGTTGCTTCGCGCACTCCCTTTTCAATCGCAGGAATGAATTCTTGAGGAATGACACCGCCCTTAATTGCATTTTCAAACTCAAACCCAGTACCGCGATCTCGTGGTTCAATCTTGAGCCACACATGTCCGTATTGACCTCGCCCACCTGATTGACGAATATACTTCCCTTCGGCTTCGGCTGGCTTCTTAATAGTTTCCTTATAGGCAACCTGCGGCCTCCCGGCGTTTGCTTCAACGCTAAACTCTCGTCGCATCCGATCCACCAGGACTTCAAGGTGCAGTTCACCCATACCGGAAATAATAGTCTCCCCTGTCTCGGGATCCCCCTTAATGCGAAATGTCGGGTCCTCTTCGGAGAGTCTGCGCAGGGCAATGCCCATTTTTTCCTGATCAGCCTTGGTTTTCGGTTCAATACGAAGTGAGACCACGGGCTCCGGAAATATGATTTTCTCGAGGATAATCGGATGATCCGGGTCCGAGAGTGTATCCCCGGTTCGCGTATTCTTGAGGCCCACAATCGCGCCTATGTTCCCTGCCTGGATTTCCTTCAATTCCTCGCGGTGGTTGGCATGAAGTCGCAAAATCCGGCCAATGCGCTCCTGGTCCTCGCTTGTGGTATTCAACACGTAGGATCCGGCCGAAAGCGTTCCTGAATACACCCGAAAGAACGTAAGCTGTCCGACAAAGGGATCCGACTGAAGCTTGAAGGCAAGAGCTGAAAATGGAGCGTTGTCATCGGCGGGTCGCGTCTCTTCGGCTCCGGTTTTCGGATTAATCCCTTTCACCGGAGGAAGATCGACGGGAGAAGGCAAATAATCTACCACTGCATCAAGCACGAGCTGGACCCCTTTGTTTTTGAGGGCTGAACCGCAAAGTACGGGAACAAGCTTGTATCGAAGTGTTGCACTTCGCAAAGCTGTTTTTAATTCCGAAAGTGAAATAGATTCCCCATTCAAAAATTTTTCCGTAAGCTTATCATCGGTCTCGGAAATCCGTTCAATCAGTTTTGCCCGCCATTCAAGAGCGTGATGTGTATATTCTTCCGGAATGTCGCGTCGCTCGATTTTCTCACCGCGCTCGCCTTCGAAATACACTGCCTTCTCAAGCAAAAGATCAATCACGCCTGCAAAATCCTGTTCCGATCCGATTGGAATCGTAATGGGGACTGCATTCGGCGTGAGACGCTCGTGGATGGAAGCAAGAGACTTTGTGAATGATGCGCCCGTGCGATCAAGCTTGTTGATGAAACAGACCCGCGGAACATGGTAATCGTCGGCATACCGCCAGTTTGTTTCCGACTGCGGCTCAACACCCGCAACACCGTCGAATACCACGACGGCGCCATCAAGCACCCGAAGGCTCCGCTTTACTTCAACCGTGAAATCAATATGACCCGGAGTATCAATGAGGTTGATGCGATATTCATTCGCTTTTGTGCGCTCCGCTTCGGAAAGATACGACGGTCTCCAGAAACAGTTTGTCGCGGCGGCAGTAATGGTGATCCCTCGTTCCCGCTCCTGCTCCATCCAGTCCATCACCGTATCGCCCTCATGCACCTCGCCGATTTTATGGGCAACTCCGGTATAAAACAAAACGCGCTCGGAAACGGTTGTCTTACCAGCATCAATATGCGCAATAATTCCTATATCCCTTGTCTTTTCTATTGGATAATCCCTCATAGTTTTTCCGGTCCCGATTTTGCTCCCGCTGAAAGCGGGACTGCAAAATCGAGGATCCTCGATTGGCCAACCGCGCTTTGCGTGGGGCGAATCGGGACGTCAATGTGAGCAATAATTCCAATATCGCGGGTTTTTTCTATTGGGTAATCACGGGCCATGATTTCCTATTTCTGTTCTTTAAAGCCCTTATTCAGAAGCCATGCTTTGGTATAGATCTCACCTTTGATCCTCCCATCCGCCTGAACGTCTCTATTTTTATAAAGAAAAAAAAGATCTTCATGACCGAGTATCTTTACGCAATGAACAAACTTGAAATCAGATCCTCCCAATGTTTCTTCTGGGTCCAAAGCAATTTCGCCTTCAACAAACTCGGAATCAGGGTCACTTTTATTCAACTCAAAACCTTCGGGCGCCAAGTAGTCAGCCATAATAATTCTAGTTAGCGCTGGCTGCCTATCTTTTCCCTCATCTACTGATGGTGCCTGGGGTATGTCTAAATTTTCCATGAGAAATCTCAAACATTATTAATTAGTCCCACTAATCAAGAAAATGCCAAGCGAAGTTTTCTGATTTTTCTTCATCGGGCTGGCGGTGGCCTGCCTGCCGACAGGCAGGGATCCTTGGGCTGAAAATCGCCGAGCGATTTTCTCAAAATAGAGGCATGAAAAAAATCAGATAATGAGAGGCCTACCACGCAAAATGCGCGAACGCCTTGTTCGCCTCGGCCATTCGATGCATGTCGGCCTTGCGTTTAATTGCGGTACCCTCATTCTTCGCGGCCAAAATAATTTCTTCGGCAAGTTTTATCGCCATCGGCTTTCCGGTTTTTGATCGCGCTGATCCGATAATCCATCGAAGTGCGAGTGCTACACGCCTCTTCGGAGTTACCTCTCGCGGCACCTGATATGTAGCACCTCCGATTCTGCGCGCCTTAATTTCAAGAAGTGGGGAGGCATTGGCGAGCGCTCGTTGAAACACGAGAAGCGGCTCTTCGCCCGTTTCTTTTTTCACCACATCAAATGCGCCGTAGACCACTTTCTCGGCAATAGTTTTTTTGCCCTTTCGCATCACATAGTTTACGAGCTTTGCAACCAGGGCATTTCCGTATTTGAGATCCGGCGCAACAAGGCGCTCAACGCTTCGCTTTCGTCTCATATTTATTTCTTCGGTGTCTTTGCACCATACTTTGAACGCTGTTGTTTTCGTCCTTCAACCCCCGACGTATCAAGCACACCGCGCACGATATGATACCGGACTCCCGGCAAATCCTTCACGCGGCCACCGCGAATCATCACCACCGAGTGTTCTTGTAAATTATGGCCCTCGCCGGGAATATAGGCGGTTACTTCCATGCCGTTCGTGAGGCGCACCCGTGCCACTTTCCGGAGCGCTGAATTTGGTTTCTTCGGAGTAACCGTAGTTACTTTAATACAGACTCCTCGCTTAAAAGGCGATGGATACTCCGCCGGACGATTCAAAAGCACATTAAAACCGCGCCCGAGTGCTGGCGCTTTTGACTTGACTCGTTTCGGGGCCCGTCCGTGTTTTAGGAGTTGATGGATTGTCGGCATATCATTGAGAAAACGTACTGCCAATCGTAGGTAAAATATCGCATTACGTCAAGCGGGTTAGAGTCCAAACCCTGTGATGAGACGAAACAAACCGGTGACGATCGGAACAATCCAGTGGGAAAAATTAAAAATAAAGACGAGAAGTATGATGACACCAAAGCGCTCAAGGAACAGTCGAATGGATTCCATGCCGTACGGCAGTAAGGCGAAGAGCACTTTTGAGCCGTCAAGCGGCGGAATCGGAACCAAATTAAAAACTGCAAGCCCAAGATTAATAATGGCAATCGTGCCTGCGGCTGATGCAAGGGCAATCCCCGTCGCACCGAATCCGGGTGCCCAAAAGTCCGAGAACCGAAGGAGGAGCCCGAAGATAAGAGCAAGTGCAATGTTTGCCGCAGGGCCAGCAGCACCTACGATCGCCGATCCAAGTTCTCGATTCTTCACTTGAAGATAATTTGGGTTATACGGCACGGGACGCGCCCAACCGATGATGAATCCACCCATAAAAAATGAGGCGAGGGGAAGGAGTATTGATCCTACGGGATCGATATGAGGCAAAGGATTCAACGTGAGACGGCCTGCGAGCTTCGCCGTGGGGTCTCCCATGGCGTTTGCAACAAAACCGTGTGAAACTTCATGGAGAATCACGGAGAATATGAGAATGAAAAGTTGGAATGCGATGGCAATTGCGTTCTCCATGAGAGTTATGGTACCTTGAGCGAGCAAGATAAGCGAATTAAAGGACGAGCTAATAAGCAAGATAAGTGAAATAAGCTAATAAGCTTGATGGCGATCGTTGCCGTGAGCTTACCTGGCTTATATACTTATCGGCTTACTCGCCGAATACTTACCTTGCCTACCTCGCTTACGAACTTATCAGCTTATCTTGCTTACCAGCTTATTAACTTACACTTATGCGCGCCTGCACAATTTGTGGCAAGGGATCGGTGATTCGCGGGAAACGCGTGCTCCTCCGAGGCCACTACAATCCTACCAAAACAGAACGCAAATACCCCAATCTCCAGTGGGTACGCCTGCCTGCAGAGGCAGGTTCGCTATCGGGTCAAAGGGTGAAAGCATGCACCAATTGCATGAAAAATATTGCACTGAACTCAAAATTGAAGAATTCGCGTGTCGCAGTTTCGGCACGCTAGATTTTAAGCTACAAACTTCACAACTACAAAATAGTAGTATTTATTACCGCCCGCGCCGAATACCTCCCCCGACCGCGGTCGGGGGAGGATGAAGGCGCAAATCGCTCATCGAGCGCGCTGAGATGGTCGAGGCGCGCGAGCTCATTCTGACTAACAAAGTCACCGCACCATCCCGAACGAATAGAGGTTAGAGTGCGCGATCCCGTACTTCCGCGAACTTGCGTCCGTGCTACCTGGGGTAACAGTTCGGGAGGTACGGGATCCTCGCCAACTTCTTGCTCCCTCCAGTCGCGGAAGTTGCGGGACATCAGTTCAATACCGCACCGCAGAGCGGTGCGGATGCTTTATTATTGCGTCTAAGCACTCATGAAGCCGCCGATCGGGGAAAATATCATCCGGATAAAGCGCGATCAACCGAAGATTGAGTTTCTTGCAAATCCTTTTCTTTTTCTCAATGAGCTGATCATACTTGTGCTGAATGCCCGCCAAGCCAAAAAATTCAATAACCGTATTCTGGAAAATACTGAAATCGGATCGCATGCGAGTACTACCATAGCGCACCTCGCGTTCATGCGGAATGCCGTGATCGAAAAGCCAATCATCAATGATTCTTTCCGAAAGTGAATCACATCGGTGGCCATCTCGCGCAAAAACCTTTTCTGCAAATAGGACACGGTGCGGTTCGAAACCAGCAAGCTGAATTGCGTTATTCCAGGTTCCGAAGCGTTGCCTAAATATACGCCGATTTCCAATTTCGCGCTTCAGAGGAATACGCCCATAGAGAATAGTGAATTTTCTGATAGTGCCCAGAAGGTCTTCATCAGTAAACTTTTTCTTGTATTGATAGGGTGCAAGATTCTTACGAGCATACTCTCTAATTTTCTTCCGTCGCTCAGGAGTAAATGTAGTCAGGTTGCGCCGAATTTGAATATCTTTTTTCTGATCAAGAGTCAGAGTTATTCCCAATGTCCAAAGCCATGCACTGCCAAGGCTGATGCCTAAATGTTGCCGAATCTCTCGATGGGTTTTGCCTTCTCGACGCAAAACCCTTGCATGTTCACGAAGGGCGACGTCATGGCGAACGCCGTTACGCGCCTTGCCAATTTGCTTCTGAATGCCTTGCGCCATAGTATAAGTATACTCCATTTTACCTCATTAGATCGAAAAAGCCGGGCTGTAGCGTAACGGCAGCGCGCACCCTCGGGGAGGGTGAAGACGGAGTCCGATTCTCCGCAGCCCGATGATAATATCAAAAGCCCGCCATATCGGCGGGCTTTTTGGATATTGACTTTTTGCTAAAAAATCCAATAATTGATATCACCCTGCGACGGCCCGGAAGGGAAGGCCCATGAAACAAAAAATCGGAGATGTGCTCGAAATGGTTCTTCAACTGATCGTTCAGGTGGCCGAAAAGATCCTCGGCCCCAAGACGACTCATCTCGAAACCTCATTCACCGAGGTGCTCCTCCAGGCGGATCTCGATATCGAGTTTGCGGGCGGGTGCGGAAAGCGGCGTCTCGCTTTCCAATTCCGAGGTAACCTCCTCATCGCACGGCTCGCACTCTCGCCCGAGGCGATCGCCGGCGGATGTCTACCAGAAGCAATCCGATGGCAAGAAGTGGCAAAGCTCGAAGTCGAGAAGCTCAACCTCGACCACCCAGTGAAGTTTGCAATCGTCGAGGATCGAGGGAACTCGATAAATCCACTCTCGATCAAATCCACGAACAATGCGGGGACCCTCGCAGGGGGTTGACTCGGGAGGCAGACGTCTCGGACGGACTGCCTCTTTTTTATTTTCTCAAAAAAATTGCAAAGAAAAAACCCGAAGGATGAGCTCATCCTGCGGGCTCGGCAGTGTTTCGTACAAATCTGCCGATATGTCCCGGGGCGGGGGTCGGGACACTTTGATGAAGTTGCGGCTAGGCGACGGCCAAGCCTCGAACGGCTCCGACCTTGGAAGCCGGACCCTCCTTGGATCCGGTTCCCTTGTCAGTGATGACGATGTGCTCCTCGCAGACCGAGATGATGTGACCCTTGTACTGGCCCTCGATCGGCTGGATCTGCTTGAAGATCTTGTCGGAGCCCTTGGGCTGGAACTCACCCAAAATCTTGAAAGGGGTTCCCTCATCCATAACGGCTCTGAGCTTCCGGTGCTCTTCGCTGTGGTTCAGCCTTGGCGCGAGCGTTTCTTGGTTGAGCATTCCTATCTGTGCTATGGATCCGCTCATGTATTCCCCCCACCTACTGGAAAGAGGTTCATAGCTCACCCGCCCGGGATCGCTTATGGTTAAAGTAGCCCGGATGGGCGAAAGCCGTCAATGGGGAAAACCCAATACGAAAGCACCACCTGGATCGGCATAGCTTCAGCAATTTCTAGGTGGGTGTCCGCAATACGCACCCGAAGACCCACATACTTATTTATGGAGGTTGAACCTCCATAAATTAATTCAAGAGACTCCCGAAAAGAATAACTTGATCTAAAGCGCATGTCCGATATGCGGTGCTTTCACTGCAAGTTTACTTCCGAGGAATATACCCCGTCACTTGCAGATTTGAGAAAATATTCCTGGCAGATCCTAGAGTCCGAGAATGGCGCTCACCTGTTTGACCAGCGATACTACAACAGGAGCCGCCTGCAGACTATTCGAGGGAACGCCATCATCGTCCGCAATAACCCATGGCTCCTCAATCACTTTTACTTTCTTCTCTCCTTCGTCCCATACATAACGATGCGAGGGCGTGATTTCATACTCATCCGCAACTTCCCGCGCCTTCTCAACCGGAATGGTATTCCGAAGTAATACTTTCGGAACTCCTTGAAGCGTCAAGAGCTGTCTCATCACTGTATCATCAATCTCAATGCGATCACGGATCTCTTCAATCCCGAGCTCATCCCCTTCTTTCGCAACCATGCGAGCGTGGCTTCCGCAGGCAGAATTATCACAGATTAAATAAAATTCCCCGCTTTTCTCGTCATATCCGATCTCTTTTGTCCGCAGCAATTGGAGGCTCCGCGGGGTTTTGCATACCGGGCAGACAACGCGCGTTTTCATGCGCTCATCAATCACCGTATCGGGAAGATCGATAAATACAAAAAAATCAGGATCATCCCGATACCCAATAATCGTGCGGAAATAAAGCGAATAGGAGACTTGATCCAGATTCCGCGGGAAGCCGTCAATAAAAACTGCTTTGCGTCCCATGCGGTCTATTTCACGCTCAATCAGCGCAATCGTAATTTCGGTCGGGAGCAAAGTTTTCGTATCTCGACCAAGGATAATATCCAACGCTTGCTCAATGGTAATGAATCCACGGTAGCGTGTTTTTAAAAATTCGATGAGCACTGCCTTGGTTGATTCATTTTCAAGATCCTTATGCACACTTCGCACGATATCTCCCACAGAAAGATGCCCCACGCGGTCCCCTCCGATCGCCTCCATGAAAAGCTTTGAATACGTTCCCTTACCGGAATTCTTCTTCCCAAGCAAAAAACCGACGAACGTACCACTCCGCAGGTACTCGCGAATTTTTTCTATTTCAGACCCGACTTTAAGGTCAAAATATTTTCTGCGTTCAACCGGATCTTCGAGACGGAACGCGGGCGACCCTTCGAGCTTGGTTTTGAATAATGGGAAATTCAGTCCTGGCATATTCCCCAATCTACTGGAAAATAACCGCGAAGGCAATACTTACTTCCCCAACTGAAATTCTTGCCCATCGCTTACATAGGTGATATCACCATCCTGATCGGTTCGCTGAATGGAAATTCCGAATGCCTCCAGGCGATCAAGCACTTCTTGCGTTGGATGCCCATAGCGATTTTTTCTCCCGGCTGAAATAACCGCGAAGCGTGGCCGCACCGCCTCAAGAAAAAAATCGGTTGAAGATGTTTTTGAGCCGTGATGCCCCACCTTGAGGATATCGGCACGAAGATCGTCACCGGATGCGAGAAATTGATATTCAAGTTCGGATTCCGCATCTCCCATGAGGAGAGCCGTTGAACTCGCGAACGAAAGTTTTATGACCACTGTCGCATCGTGCACATTCTTCGGCGACTTCGAGACAAATGATTCAAACGGCGCGAGAATATCAAGATCAACTCCGCGAGCCAGGCGCACGACGTCCCCGCGCTCGGCAATAGCCACCGGAATATGCTTTTGCTCAAGGAGTGTATGCCACTCGCCGTATTCTGCAGTTGAATAATTCGCGCCTGATTCAAGCACCATGCCCACGCGATAGCGCTTGAGTACATCAAGGAGACCACTCACATGATCGACGTGGGGATGAGTAAGGATCACAAGGTCGATCGAACGATCCCAAAACGGCATAGTATCACCGAGTTTTGCGAGAAGGGCATTTGAGGGGCCGCCGTCAATGAGCACTTGACTACCGTTCGGAGCCTCAATGAAGAGCGCATCTCCCTGCCCGATATCGAAGACGTAAAGAAATAACTTCCCTTGATGAGCTTCAAGCGAAAGGAAAGCTCTCCACACAAGGATCACGGCAATCGTGATCCCCGCAATCGTATACCATCTCCAATATTTCTTAATGCCGAACATGCCCGGTAGTAGAACTTCGATTATATCGGCGAGCCGTCTTACTTATCATACGATACCTATTGAAAGTTATATTTTCACCGCTCCTTCTACTCCACTCACGGAGCCAATCGAAGTTTCACTACCGGGCATGTCGAATGCGTTTCCAGATTATTGCAATCGCAATCCCGTACACAATTGAAACAATTGCCGGTGCGACGCCCGAAATTTGAATTGCCGCAAACGGAACTCGGGAAAAGAAAGAAACCGCCGAGAGCTCATACGTGAGAAGCAACCAACTCACCCATCCGACGATTTCGCCCAAGAAATCAGATATGAATCCAAGCATCCCGGTGAAAAATCCGAACAGCATGGTTGCAGGAATAAAGGGAAGTACGGCAAGATTCGCGATTGGACTTACGACCGAGAGCGTGCCGAATTGATAGACAAGGAGAGGAATTACGAAGAGTTGTGCTGAGATGGTAGAAATCAGCACCCCGCGAATTACGGAGGCACGTCGAGGGGTTCTCAAATTGCGATCTTCATGTACGAGTCCAATATCCCGCATCGGCGGCGTCAACTTGAGTTTCAAGGTTTCATACGCACGCTCCAGTATCGGCGACCCATACACCAATCCGAGTGTTGCAAGAAACGAGAGCTCAAAACCAACATCGAAGCGCAGAATCTTCGGATTCTCAAGAAGCATGAGAGCGCCGGCAAGTGTGAGAGCATTTCGCACATGATATGATCTCCCGACTCGGCGAGCGATAAGTACAAGAATCCCCATGATCGCAGCCCTCACGACTGAAGCTTGCGCGCCGGTTACCGCGGTAAATGCAAGAATACCAAACACGGAACCGGCAAACGCCCAGGAAAATGGAATCGTAAAAAATGCGAGGACCTTCATGAGTGCATCCCCGATGATGGTAATGTTGTAGCCCGAGAGTGCGACAACATGCGATGTTCCTGTCCTTTGAAGATCGAACACAACGTCTTCGGGCAGGCTCCTCCGCTCTCCGAGTATGAGGCCTGACATGAATGAAGACTGCGGCTCGGGCAGTGTACGGTTCAGTTGTCCGGCAAATGCATATTTAATTGAGAGGAGTTTTGAATATATCCAGGAACCCTGATCCGATGCGATTCCCTCAATCTTTGGAAACGACATCATATAGTAAATATCGTCTTTCGCAAGATACGCACGGTAGTCGAAATCATCGGAAAAATTTTCAGGCTCTTCGAGCTTCCCCTGAATCTGAATACGATCCCCGTATCGATATTCCGGATAGAGTTTCGTCACGAGAAGTACGACATCCCCCGAATCAATGGTGAGAGTGATTCGCTGAGTGCCTGTGGTACGAACGGGTTCATCAAGTATGACTCCCTGCCGCGAAGCGTCTCTCCCGACAAAAAGTGCGAGATCCGACTCTGGTGCGCGGCTTGATGCAAGAAACCGAATCATGCCGCATGCGGCAAGTATGACCGAGAAACCGATTACTAAAAAATATTTTCGGCTCTGCGGTATAAGAATTCCGCAGGCAATGAGAGCGGCACCAAAAAGAAAAAACACCCATACGATGAAGAGCGAAAGCGGAATGAACGAAGCGACAGCAACACCCGCAATAAAGGAAACGAGGAGGTAGAAGAAGATTCTGGATTTTGTCATGAATCAACGTGGAAATCCGAAATTCGAATATCGAAATACGAAACAAATTCGAAAACTTCAAACTTAAAAATCGAAACGTGCTTTGAATTTCTGGTTTTGGTCATTTGAGCTTGTTTCGAATTTCGTGCTTAGTGCTTCGAGCTTTAGTATTCGAGTCCTCTTCTCGCCTTGATTCCCTGCTCATACGGATGCTTCACATCATTCATTTCAGTCACAAGATCGGCGCGGTCAATGAATTCTTGCGGGGCGTCGCGACCGGTGAGTATGAAGTGTTCTAGTTTGCTAGTTGACTGGTCCACTAGTTCCAAAACAGATTCCTTTGAAATTAAGTTCAGAGCGACTGCATTATTTACTTCATCAAGAATTACCATATCCCATTTCCCTAATTCAATTTCTTGCTTCGCATAGGCAAGAGCCTCTCGTGCGGCCTTCTCATGTTCTTCGCGCGGCAGAGTATCATTCAAAATCCCCACAAACCCTTTCCCCATTTTCACCAAACGAAAGTTTGGTGAACCCGAGCTCGCCGCGCGAGCTTTAGGGTCTCCCTTGAGAACAATCTCAACATCATCTTCGCCCGATTTCCACGGTCCCTTGATGAACTGCACCATGAGGACCTTCTTTCCTTCACCAACCGAACGCAACGCCTGCCCGAGAGCAGCCGTGGTCTTCCCCTTTCCATTGCCGGTAAATACAAGAAGCACAGAAGTATTTATTTCTCTTTAGTAATCACGGCAATATAATCAGGATCCGCCGAGGAAATGAATCTTCTCACATGCCATCCTGTGCCTTTTAATATCTCTTTCATCTCCCGCGGTGAGACAAAGAGATAATCAAACCAAGGGCTGATCATTTTTTCGAATCGTACACGTATTCGAATTTGACCTGGCATTCTTCCCTGCTTCCGATTTAATCTTTGGTATTCAAGGTGATTTGGATCATTGGTTTTGTATGGGTTCCTAGTCTCAGCAATGATCTGAGCGTTTCTCGAAGTAATTCGATACATATTCCGTAACAACGTCTTTGCCTTCCGCGGGTTGCTAAAGAGGCCGAAGTTATTTCCGAACATAAGAATAGTATCGAAGGAATTTGTTCGCACTGTTCCAATCCCCTCAATAGGCATAAGTTTCACTTTCTTAATACCTCTGAGTTCGCAAACCTTAATAGCGCCCGGAGAACTATCAATGCTAGTAACATCAAACCCTCGCCTCTGTAGGTAGAGAGAATGTCTCCCAGCGCCAGCACCAATATCAAGAACTCTTCCTCTGCTTAACTTAATTGCCTGCTTCTGGGTTGGCTTCCATCTTTTGTAATTCGCAAAATAGCTGCCCGGAAGAGAGCCTGTATCAATATAGCCATCATCGCGCTCGATCAACTCAACTGTGTCTTTCCCCTTATTTAATCTATATTCAGCTAGCAACTGAACGCCGAAGGCGTCATTTTTACTGTTCATGATGTTAAATATACTCGTTCTTACAGTTTTTCCTACTCCAATATTAAAATCAAAACGACCCCGCGAGGGTCGTTTCCTTATGCGCCTTCAGAAGCGAGCGTCCTGTACAAATTTCCATTGCGGAGATTTGGCAGACGCGAAGCCGAGGACGCAAGCAACACAAGGAACATTTGCTGTTTGAGTCCCCCGCCCATAAGCGGGGTCGAGTTCAAATGTTCCTTACTTGTGTTGCGCCGCGTACCAGGCGAACGCGTCCAAATCGGAGCTGGAAATTTATACCGGGTACGAGCGAATCAGCATCCACCGGTCGTCCCCCCGCATTGCAAACACGTCTTGCAACTTCCCGTCTGAATCAACATTCCTCCGCAGTTCCGGCACACCGAATCTGCGAAAACCGTGGCTTGAGTGGCCGGCAACTTCGGGGTATCAAGTCCGTTCGTAACTGATTCCATAGGAGCTCCTACCTCCTCATGGTGCGGTGCGATCCCAAGCTCGAGAAGATCGTCTGATGAAAGAAAACGCGTTGCAAGATAACGGAAGATATAGTCGGTAATCGAGGTTGTAACTTGAATCTCCGGATTTGTGGTAAAGCCAGCGGGTTCGTAGCGTCCGTAGATAAATTTCTTCGCAAGATCCTTCATGGGAACGCCATACTGCAAAGCCATCGAAACGGTGATGGCGAATGCATCCAAGAGGCCGGCCAGGGTTGAACCCTGCTTTGCCATACGGATAAAAATCTCGGCAAGACCATCATCGGGATGGATGCTGTAGGTAAGATACCCTTCGTGTCCTACGATTGAGAATTTATGTGTTTCGGAGACGCGCGTTGCCGGAAGATGCCGACGAGTCGGACCAAGCTGAAGGGATGCCTGCTTCGCGACTTCGCGTCCTCCTTTCCCGCTTGAGGTGACAAGGGGCTGTGCTGATTTCGATCCATCGCGGTACACCGCAAAGGCCTTGATGCCCATTTTCCAGGCCATGATGTACGAATCCATAATCTCCTCAACCGTGGTCTCGAATGGCATATTGAATGTTTTCGAAATTGCACCCGAGATAAACCGCTGTACGGACGCAACAACCCGAACATGCCCCTGCCAAGAAATGGAACGCTTGCCGTTTGTGGGTTTCACCGCGCAATCAAATACCGCGAGGTGTTGCTCTTTGAGACGTGGTGCGCCCTCAATTGTTCCTTGCTCCGCGATATAATTTACAATCTCCTGAATTTCTGACTCGGCATACCCGAAACGCTTTAATGCCCGCGGTACTGTGGTATTCACAAACTTCATTGTGCCGCCTCCCACGAGCGACTTAATTTTTACCAGCGCAAATTCCGGCTCAACGCCCGTGGTTGCGCAATCCATCATAAGCGCAATGGTTCCCGTTGGCGCAATCACGGTTGCTTGCGAATTTCGAACACCCACCTCTTCGCCAAGACGAATTGCTTCGTTCCATGATGCTACTGCCGCATCATAGATGCCCGGATCAAACACGCTCGTCCTCGCCACGTTTTGCAACTTATCGCGATGCTTTTTCAACACCCGAATCATTGGCTCGCGGTTCACCGCAAATCCCGCAAATGGTCCCATCTTTTTTGCGATCTCACCCGAGTAGCGATACGCCTCCCCGGACATAAGGGCTGTGATCGCACCGGCCGTTGCCTCGGCCGCAGATGAACCATAGGGCATACCGAGCGCCATCAGGAGCGAACCAAGATTCGCAAAGCCAAGCCCGAGTTCACGAAAATCATGAGCATTTTGAGCTATCTTTTCGGTGGGATAGCTGGATCCCTCAACCAAAATATCCTGAGCGAGAATCATGATGCGTACCGTGTGCAAAAACTCACGCACTTGAAACGTGTCATCTGGATTCAAAAAACGCATGAGATTAATGGAGGCAAGATTGCAGGCAGAATTATCAAGATGCATGTATTCCGCGCAAGGGTTTGAGGCATTGATGCGACCGGTATTGGCTGCGGTGTTCCATTCGTTGATTGTGGTATCAAACTGCATACCAGGATCTCCGGATCGCCATGCCGCATCTGCAATCTCACGAAGTAATTCACGCGCCTTATATTCATCGGCAACTTTCCCCGAAGTCACAAAATGCGTTTGCCACATACCGTCGCTCTCGACTGATCGCATAAATTCATCCGTCACGCGCACTGAATTATTTGCATTCTGATACTGAATGGATTTCCACCCCTCATTATTCAAATCCTGCATATCATAGCCCGCGGCCATAAGCGCACGAACTTTATCTTCTTCCTTTGCTTTGCACCAAATGAATTCACGAACATCAGGGTGATCCACGTTCAACACCACCATCTTTGCGGCTCTCCTCGTTGAACCGCCTGAGGCGATGGAACCCGCAACGGCATCCGCGCCACGCATAAACGAAACCGGTCCTGATGAGTGCCCACCCTTCGAGAGCGTCTCGCGCGTTGAACGAAGTGGCGAGAGATTAATCCCCGCTCCCGAACCGCCCTTAAAAATCATTCCCTCGTTGTAGTACCAATCAAGAATCGATCGCATCGAATCTTCAACGGAAAGAATGAAACAGGCTGAACACTGGGGACGCGCCTCCACTCCCACATTGAACCACACCGGTGAATTGAATGCGGCTTTCTGAAAAAGGAGGATATGCGAAAGTTCATCGGCAAAAAGATCGGCCTCGAGCGCGGTATCAAAATAGTGGAACGTAAGTCCCCAGCCTCGAATAGTTTGAACCACTCGACTAATCATTTGCCGAACCGATCGCTCGCGTTCTGGCGTGCCAATACGGCCCCGAAAATACTTTGAACCCGCAATGTTGGCCGCGTTCGTTGACCAAAAAACCGGAAATTCACAATCTCGCTCTTCATGGGATTGCCCATTCATCCCTTTTAATATAATAGTACGCCGATCCCATTCAACATCTTCAAAGGGATGACGACCTTGAGTCGTGAACACGCGCTCAAGTGGCAATGTGACATGACTTACTCTTGGTTCGACCGGACGCGAAACTGCGATCGTAGACTCGGACATAGTATGAAGAAAAATTTATACAGGGGAGTGAATGTATTACTCTATTCGACGTGAGTATGTACATCTTGCACCTCACATGAGGAACCGTAAATACAAATTTCTGTGGATAACCTCGATGAAGTTACGAAAACGTCATAGAAATTTTTTTTGACAAGAGTAAGTGAAGAGGCGATGAGGAAGATGACCTCCTTTGGAGGACGGCCAAAGAAAAAAAATAACCCGAGTCAGGGCTCATGGGGAGAAAAGGATTGACTGAAGATGGGTATGAACCCATATTGGGGCTCTTGGTCTCGAGGAGCAGGCTCCCGACAGCTCCCGAGTTATTTCTTGCGTCGAAGGAACGCGGGAATCGCATCCCATTCATCCTCATCAGTTTCAGCCTTTGCCCCAGCCGATGCAACCGGGGTTGGCATCTGAAGCGGACGGATGGTTGCACTCCCATTCGTTCCTGCTTTTTTCTCGGTCTGTAAGGGTTTGGGTGCGAGCGGACTAAATCCAGTGGCGATGACCGTAATTTTCAATTCACCCTTCTTGAGGCGCTCATCGTGCACGGCACCAAAAATAAGCTTTGCGTCCTTATCAATAGATTCAGTGATGACTTTCGCGGCTTCGTTAATTTCCCACATCGTCATGTCGGGTCCACCCGATACATTGAAAAGCACGCCCCTGGCACCGTCAATCGAGATGTCGAGCAGAGGCGAATTCACGGCGGCACGTGCCGCAGCAATAGCTCGGTCCTCACCCGATGCAACCCCAACGCCCATGATGGCGGACCCCGCATCTTGCATGACTGCTCTCACATCAGCAAAGTCAACATTGATAAGTCCGGGGAGCGTGATGAGATCAGAGATGCCTTGCACCGCTTGCCTGAGCACGTCATCACAAATATGAAATGCAGAGAGAAGCGAAGTCGACTTATCAACGAGATTTAACAATCGATCATTCGGAATCGTAATCAAGGCATCAACGCGTTCGCGCAATCGTGCCCATCCTTCTTCTGCGATTCGTGCTCGCTGTGCACCTTCGAATGCAAATGGTTTTGTCACCACACCAACCGTAAGCGCACCAGATTCTTTCGCGACTTCGGCAACGATTGGGGCTGCCCCCGTTCCTGTGCCGCCGCCAAGGCCGCAGGTCACGAATACCATATCAGCGCCTTTGATGGCTTCATGAATGTCATCTCGATTTTCTTCGGCAGCTTGTCGTCCTACTTCCGGATTCATGCCGGCCCCCAGTCCCTTCGTCAAATTTTTTCCAATATGAATTTTCACCTGGGCTTTCGCCTGATGCAGATCCTGGGCATCGGAATTCACGGCGACAAAATCAACACCATGGATTTTTTTCTCAACCATGCGTGTGACCGCGTGCGAACCCGAGCCGCCGATACCGACGACTTTGATGCGCGCGAATGTTTCAATTTCCGGTTTCAGTTGTGGCACGTGTGTGAATCCTTTTCCCACAAGCTCCCGCCCGTGGCTCAATTGGTAACGGATGAATCAATCCCTCAATACTTCCTCTCCTCCAGCCCCTCACCCGAACTCTGAATAACTAAGAACAACTATTCCTGAATCGTGGGAAACCCTTGATTTTGTGAGCCAATCTTACCTACGAGGTAACAGAAAAGCGCGTCTCGGTAAACTTGAAAATTTAGAAAAGTGTGTTGAAAAAAATACACGCATACGCCGACATCCGAGGATCACGGAATAAACGAACGCAGCATGTGTTTGACGCGTTCCGCGATACCGCCCCAATTCCCCCACGAACGATGAGTGCGGAGTCGTCCGCGTTGATCGTGCCAGAGGATAAGACCGACGGGGATAGCGAGCCGCGGCGGAATCACATCATCAAGTTCATTCAGTGCAATCGCATGAGCCACTTCCACGGGAAGTTTCAATTCACGTCGCGCAAGATCATGTACACCGGGTATATCGGCACCTCCTCCCGTGAGCACGACACCGCCCGGAAGCAATCCTGCGCGCCCCGATTTTTTTAGTGCCTTTGAGGCGAGTTCAAAAATATCGGTGAGGCGGGCTGAGACAATCTCCGCCAAATCCCGCATATGATACACATTGGTGTCATCCTCGATAAAATCCGCAAGCGCAATCGTCTCACGCTTCGTACCGGGACGCTCGAGATACGTTGCATTCGCAAAACGAATTTTAATTTCCTCGGCAACGGTAACTGGTGCACGAAATCCAATCGCGATATCGGAGGTGATGTGGTTCCCCCCAATGGGAAACGAACCGACATCAATCAGCCGCCCTTCTTCAAACACCGCAAAGTCAGACGTATCTGCTCCAAGATCGAGCAACATGACACCAAGTTCTTTTTGTTTTTTTGAAAGAAGTACTTCTGATGCGGCAAGGGTTGATGACATCCAGTCCTCAATTTCAATTCCTACAAATTCACAGCACTTGACCATGTTCTGAAGGGCTGACTTCGCTCCGTCAACCACGAGCACTTCTGCTTCGAGTTTCATGCCGACCATACCCACCGGCTCGGCAAGCGAAATCTCGCCGTCCACTTTAAACTGCCGAGGAATGAGATGGAGAATTTCGCGATTCGGATTCTTTGCCGCAAAGTTCCCGGCGGCTTGAATTACTCTTTGTACATCTTCTCCCGTTACTTCGCCATCAGCTCTTGAGACCGCAATCGCACCACGCGCGATCTGTGAGCCAAGATGCACTCCTCCGAGTCCCACATACGCGCTCTTGATCTCAATACCACTCTGCCGCTCGGCTTCGCGAAGAGATTTTCCGAGCGCACCTCCAGCCTCTTCCACATCAACAATCATGCCTCGACGCATACCGGCTGACGGCGCTGACCCTACGCCTAACACACTGATCTTGCCGTCCTTTTTTCGCTGTAGGACCGCAGTGGTGATCGCCGCTGTTCCGAAATCAATGCCGACACTATTCCCACGCATGTACTGTTTGATGGAGTTACCTTATGAATGGCTATGGCCTATCCGAAGTTTCGAAAAAATACGCTGTTCAATCGCTTCAAACCGCCTCTCGCGCCCACGACCCTCCTCATGATGATACCCTGCAACATGGAGAAGGCCATGAACCAACATACCGCGAATAGCTTGAGTTACAGGAATACCGTTACGATGGGCCTCAGCCTCGATAACTGAAGGCGTTAAAATCACTTCTGCATTCGAATCATCGTATCGAAAAGAAAGAACATTTGCGCCGTCCCTACTCCCGAGATACTGCCGCTTGAGACGCGCACTCTCTTGAGGGCGAAGGCAGGCGATCACAAGCGAGCGCGGTGTCTTCTTCGCACCAAGTATCCGGAATGCCGCTCGAGCATCACGGCAAAGTCTTGAAGCCTGGATTCTCTCTCCACTCAGATTCACGATATCAATTTTCATGCCGAACCGAGTTCCCGCTTCACGATTGCCATGACCCGGTCCCCCGATGATTGTCCGCGCACTCTCTGCATCACCCATCCTATGAGCTTGCCCGCATCCTTCTCGGCCGAAACATTGAGTGCGGTCTTACCCTCGCGAACCATCTTCGTGAGTTCTTCATCCGAGAGTTCAGGCGGAAGAAACTCACGGAGGATCTCGGCCTCATGTTCTTCTTTCTCTGCCGTCTCGATCCGACCTGCAGTGCGATACGCGAGAATCGCGTCAGTTCGCTTCTTGAGTTCCGATCGAATCACCTGGAGGACGACTTCATCGCCGAGGGTAGTTTCGGATCCTGTCTTTGCCCTCGCCTCGATTTCACGATTATGAATCGCCGATAAGAGCATGCGGAGCACCGAGACGCGAAGCTCGTCATGGGCACGGAGCCCAGCTTTTGTTTCTTCCTGAATGCGCATCCGTATATCCATACTCTCTCTACGAGCGCGACCGCTCTTCCGGCTTGAGTCTCCCAAGCTTCGCGAGCCGCTCGCGTTCTTTCGTAAGGGTGAGCCTGCGCAGAGTTTTATCTCTTCGCGCACTTCGTGATTGTTGTTTTACAAAGAATCGAGTTTTCCGAGCCCTCAGCAACACACCCGATTGTTGGACTCGCCGCGTGAAGCGACGAAGCATTGCGGCAGTTGTTTCTCGATCTTTTCTGCGAACGTACACCATAGTTTTTAATAGTTGAGATACCGATATTATTCATGTGATTCCTCCCATCCGCCGAGGAGGTGAAGGTGCAAATGATCAACCACCTGCCCTCCTTTTTGCCCAACATTGAAAACAAGTTTATAGCCAGGAAGACCCTTCTCATTCGCAATGCGCTTCGCTACGTAAATGAGTTGCGTAATCATTGCGCCATGATCCCCCGTAAGATGCGCGATGGATTCAATATGCTCTTTCGGAATAATGAGAATATGAATCGGCGCTTTCGGATGAATGTCTTCGAATGCAAGAATTGCATCATCTTCGCTGACCACCGTTGCGGGGACTTCGTTGAGAGCAATCTTACAAAAAAGACAATCCATACTATTATCGCTCACCCGGCTTCGTGCGCCGTAATTTCAGCTTCAGGGTATCAACGAGTTTCGTCTGCAGGATTGACTCCTGAATGCCGGATGACATCTCGCGAATGATCACCATATCATCGAGCGCTTCTTTTTGACCAATGATCAGGGCAAACTCAGCGCCAACCCGATCAGCGGCTTTCAACTGCGAACGGATCGCATCGCGTCCGAGAGATTCGGCCATGGAAATGCCGGCTCGCCTCAATTCCTCCATAATACGAAGACTTTTCTTCTTCGCAAGCTCTCCGAGTTGCACCACAAATACTTTTGGCTTTGGCGTTTCGGGAATTTTGGAACCTCTCTGCTTGATGATACCGACAAGCCGCTCCATCCCCATAGCCGCACCAACCCCAGGTGTCGGCTTGCCTCCTACAAGTTCGATTAAGCTATCATAGCGACCGCCGCCGCAGATCGCAAGTCTTTTGAAACTCTGCGGCTCGGGTTCGGCCGGCTTCTCGACAACGATGGCCGGCGTCTCGCTCACCGGAATTACGGGGACAGGAGCGGGAACGGGAATAGGAGCAGGGACAGGAGCCGCTTCCGGTTTTTGAATCGGGACTTCCAGGAACATCTCAAAAACGGTACGCGTATAATAATCAAGCCCGCGAACAAGATGCGGATTCAACACGTAGGGAATGCCTACTTCCTCAAGAAATTCGAGGAGGGACTTAAAATGCGTGCGGCACCCTTCACAAAGGCGATCCAAAAACTGAGGCGCCGATTTCTTTACCATAGTGCATTTCTCTTCGGTGCAATCGAGAAGTCGTATCGGATTTTCGACAAAACGCTCTTTGCAATCGCGGCAGAGCCCCTTCACGCGCGAGCGATAATACTGGGTCAGCTGCGCGCGATAACTCGGGCGGCAACTTGAGCACCCAATACTATTCACCTCAACCACCAAGGGTTTGATACCCCAATCATGGAGGAATACATAGAACATCTGTATGATTTCGGCATCCGCAACCGCACTCTCGTCCCCGAAGAGCTCAATCCCCCACTGGCGGAATTCACGAAAGCGGCCTCGCTGGGGAGACTCGTGCCGGAAGAAAGATCCTATATAGTAGAGCTTCACCGGCTGCGGCCAGACACTCATCCCATGCTCAAGGTAGGCGCGGGCAATCGGGGCCGTCCCCTCCGGACGCAACGTGAGCTGATCCCCGCCGCGCGTCTTGAAGCTATACATCTGCTTTGATACGATATCCGTTGTTTTGCCGACACCCGCATAAAATAATTCCGTATCTTCAAAATGCGGCGTATCAATCCGCTCGAAACCGTAGAACGTCGAAATCGATCTCATCGTATCGCGAATTTTTTCCCAGAGCCGCTGGTCTTCCGGCAGAATGTCGTGAGTGCCGCGGGGACTCTGAAATACTTTTATCTTTTCTCGGGCTTTTGCCATGGGGAATATAATCTCTACGGATTTAAAATAAACCCGAATTCTGCCGGCGGCCAGGCGCGAAACACCACGCGCCCCGTAATATATTTGCGATCAAGTGTGCCCCACGTACGGGAATCGGAACTGAATGGACGGTTGTCGCCCAGTACCACAAATTCGCCGGGCCCAAGCGTGAATGTACCGTCGAGTCGCTCCTTCAGTCCTTTCGGAAGATAGGACTCATCAAGCTCGAATCCGTCAGGATGATCGCCATTTATTATGGTAACCCCGCTCGCGCGCACCTCAACGGTTTCTCCTGGGAGTCCAATCACGCGCTTGATGAAATATTCCGATGGGTTCAATGGATAGTGAAACACCACCACCTCCCCCCTCTCGGGCTCGCGAAAATAATAGGAGAGCTCATCAATCACAAGATAATCCAAATCATAAAAATTCGGCTCCATTGAAGCGCCCCGCACAATGAAGGGCTGCGCGACAAAGTATCGAATCGGGATTGCAATGGCGGCCGCAATGAGAGCCAAACGCAAAAATTCTCCGAGAGTTCGGAGAAACGTTGAAGGCTTGGAGGGAGCAGGCACCTCTTCATTCATATCGGCATACTACCTAAAGAATTCGTACTTTGCAAGGTTCCCGCGATTGCCCTTAACCCTCCCGTCCGGCAAAACCCCTCTCGAGGTATCTAGGGTATGATGAAATAGACCTATGTGCGGCATTGTGGGATACATCGGAAAGCAAGATGCAACTCCCCTCCTCATGGATGGAATCAAAACACTTGAGTATCGCGGCTATGATTCGGCCGGTATTGCGGTACTCGGGAAGGGCGGCAACGTACAATCAGCAAAAGCCATAGGAAAAGTGGCCAATCTTGAAGCGAAACTGGAAGGAATCACCCTTGAGGGATCCCTCGGCATTATCCATTCGCGCTGGGCAACACATGGCGGAGTCAGTGAAGCAAATGCCCATCCGCACACTGATTGCTCGGGATCGGTCTGGCTCGTGCATAACGGCATTATTGAAAATTACCGGGAACTGAAGGCGGAACTCGCGAAAAAAGGCCACCGTTTTTCATCCGAAACCGATACCGAAACTGTCGCACATCTGATTGAAGAGGCCATGAAGACACTGCCCTTTTCTGAAGCAGTTCGATCGAGTCTCCGAAAAATCCGAGGAACGTACGGCTTTGTCATTATTTCCCCAACCGAACCGGGAACCATCATCGCCGCCAGAAACTTCAGTCCGCTCGTCATCGGCATCGGATCCGGAGAATATATCGTTGCATCCGATCCTTCGGCAATCCTCAAGCAGACAAAACGAGTGGTATATCTCGACGACGGAGAAATGGCGGTGATCACGCGGGACGAACACAAAGTCTTTGATTTAGGATTGCGTCTCCAGACAAAAAAAATCCATGAACTCGACTGGACGCCGGAGCAAGCTGATCGAGGCGGGTACCCGCATTTTATGTTGAAAGAAATTTTCGAAGAGCCGGAAGCGATCGAAAACGCCATGCGCGGGCGACTCCTCCCGGAAGTGGGAATTTCAAAACTCGGAGGACTTGCCGAAGTCGAATCCGATCTCCGGGCCGCCAAGCGAATTTTGATTGCCGCGTGTGGAACGGCCTACCTCGCAGGACGCGTGGGCGAGTATCTGCTCGAGGAATATGCCGGCATTCCGGTGGAGGTGGATATCGCATCCGAGTTCCGCTACCGAAAACCGGTCTTTCGCGAGGGAGATATTTTTCTTGCGGTTTCGCAATCGGGAGAAACCGCAGATACCCTTGCCGCACTTCGCGAAGCAAAATCAAAAGGGATTCTCTCCCTCGGAATCGTAAACTCCGTGGGATCTTCAATCGCGCGCGACACTGATGCGGGTGTCTACCAACACGCCGGACCCGAGATCGGTGTTGCTTCAACCAAGGCCTTCATCTCGCAGGTGACAATCTTCGCGCTCCTCACTCTCCTCCTCGGACGCCAACGCGATATGTCCCTTACGATGGGCGAGCGAATCGCCCGAGAACTCACAAAAATTCCTTCTCTTGTCCGGAAAATCCTCGAAGGGACAGAACATATTAAAACTATTGCGAAAGCATACCAACCGTACCAAAATTTCCTCTTTCTCGGTCGAAAATACAATATGCCGGTGGCACTCGAAGGGGCTCTCAAACTCAAGGAAATCTCGTATGTACACGCAGAAGGATATGGCGCGGGCGAGATGAAGCACGGTCCGCTTGCGATGATTGACGAAAACTTCCCCTCGGTCGTCGTAGCACCCCAAGATTCGGTGTATGAGAAAAATATCTCAAGCATCGAGGAATTAAAAGCGCGCGGAGGGCCCGTGATCGCAATTGCAACCGAGGGCGATGAGATCATCGAGAAACTCGCAAACCACGTGATCTTCATTCCAAAAACGCTTGAAATGTTGACACCTCTCCTCTCGGTAATTCCTCTCCATCTCTTTGCATATTACTTCGGCGTGATGCGGGGTCATGATGTCGACAAACCGCGGAATCTTGCGAAATCGGTGACGGTGGAGTAAAAAGAGGAGATGAACGAGGAGCTCCGCGCCAGAGAGTGGCGCGGCATCTCCTGTTCAACCGAGCACATATCGCTCAGCTGAGAAGTTCAACTTCATGAAAACCATCAATGATATTTATCCTAATACGAGGAAGCGCGTGAGCGATATGTGCTCGGTGCATTTGTTTGTCGCTCCATTCCTCCTCGCCGCTTTGCGGCGAGGCATCCTGGAGACAAACAAATGACCTACCTCTTCGCCGGCCTCGGAAACCCAGGAGAAAAATTTGAAGATACGCGCCACAACATCGGGCGCGATGTGTTGTGTACGGCGCAAAAAAAATTCAATCTCCCTCCATTCGCAAAAAGCGAAAAATGGAACGCACTTGTGACCGAGGGAAAAATCGGAAAAACAAAAGTAGTGTTCATGCTTCCAGAAACATTTGTGAATAAATCGGGCAATGCCGTTCAACCCGCACTCCGCTATTTCAAAATCAAACCTGCCGAGTTCGTGCTCCTCCACGATGATGTCGATATGCTGCTCGGACGAACCAAACTCTCATTTGCCCGGAACTCCGGCGGCCATAAAGGAGTTGAATCCGTAATGCGCGCGACAAAAACAAAAAAGTTCTGGCGGATGCGCCTGGGTGTTCAGAAAAAAAGGCGGGTTCCCGGCGAAGATCTTGTGCTTCAGAAATTCCGTGGAGATGAAGAGGCAGTCGCAAAAAAAGCAATTAGGAAAAGTGTTGCGGCTATCGAAGCAACCGTCGCGACCACGCCTGAACGCGCGATGAATGAATATAACGGCTAAGAATAATTCTATGTAGATGCAACACGAAGATACTACACTCATCGCCGGTATCACCCCCTATTTTCTGGAACGGGGGGCTTTGTGGTTTGAAGAAAATGCCAAAAGCATACAGCAAAAAGTGAAAAGCGATCCTTGGTGGCGCGAGCAGACGATCTTCATCGAGGTAGAGGCAAAAATAGCGTTCTCGCCATTTTTGCGGAAGCTTGCTGATCTCGGATACTCAAAGGTAAGCACCATTGAAAACAGAGGCGAGTTTGCCGCGCGCGGCGGCATTATTGATGTCTTCCCTATTAATCTCGAAAAGCCTATCCGCATTGAATTTGTAGGAAACACGATCGAGGGGATTCTCACGATCCCGCTTGCCGTATCTCCCGAGCCGATCAAGGCAAGGACCGCAAAAGACGCAACCGAACACGAACGGCTCTGGCTCTCCGGCCTCCGTGAAGGTAATTTTCTTGTTCATATTGACCACGGCATTGGCGCCTTTCGTGGATTTTCCACAAAAGATGAAATACAAAATACGAATATCGACCCGCCTGCCGGACGGGCAGGAATCCTAAACAAATCCAAATTTCAAAATCAAAATTCCGAAACACGTTTCGAATTTCGTGCTTCGGATTTCGAACTTTCCGGCACGGGAAGCGAACAGTTCTATATCTTAGAGTACGCTGCTCCCCGTGCCGGCGGCATGCCCGATCGCCTCCTCGTCCCGCGGGATCAAGCAAAAAAACTTTCGCGCTATGTCGGATTCGAATCACCCACCGTCCACCGCCTCGGGGGATCAGTATGGGAGGCGACAAAACGAAAGGCGAAGGAAGAGGCAATAAAATTTGCCGAAGAACTCCTCAAGCTCTACCGCGAACGCGCCTCGGCCTCGCGAACGCCCTATCCGCGCGATCCGAACGTAGAACGCGAACTCGAGCATTCGTTTCCTTATGAAGAAACTCCCGATCAAACCAAGGCGCTCCGGGATATTCACGAAGATTTGTCACGCGAACGCCCCATGGACAGACTACTCCTCGGCGATGTGGGATTCGGAAAAACAGAAATTGCGATTCGCGCGGGAGTCAGGGTTGCCTACGGCGGCAAACAAGTCGCGCTTCTTTCCCCAACCACCATTCTCGCGGATCAGCATCTTGCAACATTTCGCGATCGGCTCAAAAAACTGCCGATCAAAGTTGCGATGTTGACCCGGCTCACTCCAAGGCGAGATATTCGCGGAATTATTGCCGGAATCGAGAATGGTGAATTTGATATTGTCATCGGAACGCATCGCATACTCTCAAAAGATATCGTATGGAAAAATCTTGGCCTTGCCATTATTGACGAAGAACAGCGTTTCGGCGTGCGGCACAAAGAAACATTTAAGCGTCTCCGCGCAGAAGTAGACGTGCTTTCGTTATCGGCCACGCCCATTCCGAGAACCCTCTCGCTCGCCCTCGCAAAATTCAGAGCCATTTCCATTATCCAAACGCCACCGCCCTCCCGTCTCCCCATCAAAACCTACGTGCTCCCCTATTCGGAAAAAATCGCGAGCGAAGCGATCGCGGCCGAACTCGAACGAAAAGGTCAAATTTTCTATCTTTGGAACCGCATTGAAAATATCGAATCCATCCGGCGCGATCTCGAGCGTCTCGCACCTCGCGCGAAAATCGCGGTACTTCACGGCCGCATGCATGAGTCAGCCATTATCCGCGTCATGCACGAATTCAGACAGGGCGCGATCGATATCCTGCTCGCAACCACCATCATTGAAAACGGGCTTGATCTCCCGAGTGTGAATACGCTTGTGGTAGCGAATGCCGCGCGCCTCGGACTTTCCCAGGCCTATCAGCTGCGAGGACGCATTGGCCGCGGAGAAAAACACGCAAGTGCCTATTTTCTGTATCCCGCACGCTCTCTCACCGAAAAAGCAAAACTCCGGTTGAGAGCATTGAAGGAAGCTGAAGGACTTGGCGCGGGATTCCAGATTGCCTTGAAGGATCTTGAAATCCGCGGTGCGGGAAATATTCTCGGGCGCCAGCAATCCGGCACCATGAATAAAGTTGGGCTCAATCTCTACTCCCAGCTCTTGAATGAAGCGCTCGAGGAACTGGGGGAAGAATAAATCCCCACACTTATTCGATAAGAGTGTGAAGTACTAAATTTTCTCGCAAAAAATTGTGTCTAAAAAGGAAAATTTTGTCACTATAAGTGTGGGGATAAAAAAACCGCCACTTGATACGTTGTGGCGGTACTAGGCCGGCGACTTGGTCGGCCTACCGTTCCTCGCAAGGTAATCGACCACGCGCTCATACATCTCCTGATCGATACTGCCCGCACCCCGATAAAACTTGAGGAGTTCCGTTATGCGCCAGAACTCGTGGAGGATGAGGCCAGCTTCCGCGAGTTCTTCGCGCCCACCCTGTTCGTAATCCACGAGGACAACAACATCCTTCACCGTGCAGCCAGCATTGCGGAGCACTTCGGCCGCCTCTTTCTTCGAGTGGGCTTCGGTCACAAGATCGTCAGCGATCAACACTGGCCCCTTGGGGATGGCGACATCGCCCCGGATACCGACAATCGAGCGCTTCCCCTCCTTCTCACCTTTCTCGAGGAAGATCTGCTGTACGCGCACGATTCGCGCGATCTCTCCCGCGAAAGAATCTCCCGCTTCCGGAACGCCGGCAACGGCGACAAATCTGACATTGGCGCGCTCGAGAAGCGGATACATCAAATCCTCGACATACTGCCTGATGAGCCCGTCGGTGAGCGGCCCCTTGGGAGGTTTGCGCAAATTCAGGTAGATGGGTGATGGTTCCGCATTCGGATTTCCCTCATCCCTCTTAAACAGAAACGAACCGAACTTCACGACCCCGATCTCGAGCATGCCACGAACGAGGTCTGATCGTGCGACCATGGGATTCTCCCTTCTCAATCCGCCGCGATTTCGGCGGCAATGTCATGAACTGCCTGGACTGGATCTTCTGCTTCAGTGACGGGGCGCCCGATGACGAGATAATCCGCGCTATCGGCAATGGCTTGCCCGGGAGTTCCGACACGGGACTGATCTCCCTTCGCCGAACCGAGAGGTCGAACACCGGGCGTAACGATCACGAACCCCGGACCGCACGCAGCCCTGATGGGAGCGACTTCCTGTGGTGAGCACACAACGCCATCGAGCCCAGCCTTCTTCGCGAGAAGCGCGAGATGTACCACGAAATCCCGAATGAACCGATCCTGCTCTTCCCCCGGCAGATCAACGTTGAGGAACGGGTAGATCTCCGTGAGCGCAGGATAGTCGAGGCTGGTGAGAACGGTAACGCCAAGAATCAACGGACGCTCCCGTTTAAGCTCCTTCGCGGTAGCATCAGCGCTCTCCCGAGCTGACTGCATCATCTTGAGTCCGCCCATGCAATGGACGTTGAACATGCTTACCCCGAGCTTGACCGCCTCCGCACTTGCCGCGGCAACCGTATTCGGAATGTCATGGAACTTGAGATCGAGAAAGACGCCCCCGCCTCTTTCGCGAATCGCTCGAATGACCGAGGGCCCCGCCGCGGTGTAGAGCTGCTTCCCGACCTTCATCATACCGACGAAAGGGACAAGCAGATCGGCGAGCTCGATCGCTCGCGCGAGTGATACATCAAGTGCGGGAATAATTCGCCTTCTGGCTACCGTCAAAGTCATACTCATGGCAGTTCCTCCACGTCTAAATGTGCACTGCACTTGTGAATGAACTACTCCCGTTGAATTCGTGCTTCATTCGTATCGCGCGAGGCCCCTGTTTGTCAAACCACGAACTATCCCGTATAGTGCTTCTCAATGATGCCCCAGGAGAAAAAGTTTCTGCACTCCCTCGCCTTGGCGGGTGCCGAATACCACGCATTCGAAAAACTGCTCGCAGTGTTCGGATCGTATGAACGCGCCTGGAGTGCCGGTGAAGAATTACTAAAAAGCGCGGGGCTTACCCCGGAACTTGCCGACGCAGTCGTAAAAAGTCACGACCGAATCCAGCCTGACGCCGAGATGAGAAAGCTTGTCGCATCCGGCATTGCGATCACCACCGAAGATGACCCTGATTTCCCCAAAGAGCTTACGAACATCGCAACCAAACCGCGCTTCCTATATATAAGAGGACTCATTAATCCAATCCTGCCGCGACTTGCCGTGGTGGGCACGAGAAAAGCGACTACCTACGGCAAGGAAGCAACTGGCAAGATCATTCGCGATCTTGCCGAGGCCGCAGACATTACGATTGTAAGCGGTCTTGCCCAGGGCATTGATGCCGAGGCCCATAAATCAGCCTTGGCCACGGGGCTCAAAACCATCGGCGTGATCGGAGGGGGCATGGATCGCACCTCTTTCTTTCCTCCGGAAAATTGGAATCTAGCCGAAGACATCATAAAAAAAGGCGGAGCGATTGTATCCGAATATCCTCCGGGTGCGCCAGCCCTGAAGCACCATTTCGTCGGACGCAATCGAATCATCGCCGGACTCTCTCTCGCAACGCTCGTGGTTGAAGCTCCGGAAAAATCAGGTGCACTTATCACGGCATCCTTCGCGCTTGAGCAAGGACGCGATGTGTTTGCGATTCCCGGCCAGCTCTTTAGCCCGAATGCGATGGGTGCCCACCGCTTGATCCAGGACGGTGCAAAACTTATTACGTCAGCTGATGATATACTTGATGAATTGAATATCCCACGCCGGAAGCAAAGCGAGCGCGCATCCGAAATCTTGACGGGCGATGCCGAGCGCCGTATCTTGGAACTCTTGTCTGAATCACAAAGTGTCGGAGATCTCATGAAATCAACAAATCTCACGAGTGCTGAAATCATCACGTGCCTCTCGATGCTTGAATTGAAAGGATTTGTCCGCGCGATGGGCCAGAATAAATACCAGAGAATTTCCTGATGGCCAAAAGCTTAATCATTGTAGAATCGCCAACCAAAGCCCGAACCATCACCCGTTTCCTCGGGGATGATTTTATCGTGGAATCGTCTTACGGCCACATCCGCGATTTGCCGCGCTCCAAGCTCGGAGTCGACGTGGAAAAGAATTTCGAACCGCAATACATCATCCCGACGCGAGCTCGTAAGCAGGTCAATCTCCTGAAAAAGCAAGCGGCCAAGGCCGAGCTCATTATCCTCGCAACCGATGAAGACCGCGAGGGTGAGGCTATCGCCTGGCACTTGGTTACGGCCCTCGGGCTCCAAGACCGGCCGGGTGATAATATCCAACGGATTGTATTTCACGAGATTACAAAAAGTGCGATTGAGGAAGCGCTCAAAAACCCGCGCGATATTGATTTGAAACGGGTGGATGCCCAACAGGCGCGTCGCATCCTGGATCGCCTGGTCGGCTATTCCCTTTCTCCGTTTCTTTGGAAAAAAGTAATCCGCGGCCTCTCGGCCGGCAGAGTGCAATCGGTTGCGGTGCGGCTCATTGTGGAGCGCGAACGCGAGCGCGAAGCGTTCAAGCCCCAGGAATATTGGTCCATCGAAGCCGATTTATTCCCGGAAAAACAAATGAAGGCAGTCTTCTCGAGCTACCTCTATAAGATAGGAAGCGACATCCTTGATAAATTTGCAGTCAATAATGAGGAAAGGGCAACAGAAATCACAAAAGCCCTCGAATCGGCCGATTGGAAAGTGGCAAACCTCGAAAAGCGCGCAGTTACCAAAAATCCCCTACCTCCCTTTACGACTTCAACCCTCCAGCAAGAATCGTATCGCCGCTTCGGATTTGCGGCACGGCAAACCATGCGACTCGCCCAACAGCTCTACGAAGGAGTCGAGCTTGGGAGTGAAGGTTCAACCGGGCTCATCACCTACATGCGAACCGACTCGATGAACCTCTCTGAGGAATCGCTCGCAAATGCGGGACACTTTATCCGAAGCGAGCTTGGCCAGCAATATGCGATTGAGACCCCGCGCCGTTTCAAAACAAAATCAAAAGGGGCGCAAGAGGCACACGAAGCAATCCGCCCGACTGACCCTGCCCGAACCCCGGAATCCATAAAGTCGCTCCTCGATCGCAATCAATGGCGACTCTATGATTTGATCTGGAGGCGATTTATTGCAACCCAAATGGCGCCAGCCCTCTTGGACGCAACCACGATCGACATCTCTGCTATTCCCCACTCTCTACCCTCTACTCTCTATACGTTTCGCTCAACCGGACAAACCATAAAGTTCGACGGATTCCTTGCGATCTGGCCGGCACGAACCGAAGAAGTTATCCTGCCCGACATTGCAATAAATCAAACGTTGACACTCTCCGAACTGAAACCCGAACAGCATTTCACCCAGCCGCCCGCGCGCTTCACTGAAGCCTCCCTCATCAAGGCGCTTGAGCAGGCTGGCATTGGCCGCCCTTCTACCTACGCGCCAACTCTTGCGACAATTCAAGATCGAAATTACGTCGAGAAGGATGAACAAAAACGCCTCAAGCCGACTGAAATCGGATTAATTGTAAATGATATTTTAGTTGAACACTTTCCTAAAATCGTGGACATCCAGTTCACGGCAAGAATGGAGGAAGAGTTCGATGAGATTGCCGAAGGCAAACGAGAATGGCAACCGGTGATCCGTGAATTCTACGAGCCATTCGCAAAAACATTGGCTGAAAAATACGACGTGGTGGAAAAGAAAACCCCGATTGAAGAGACTGACCAGATCTGCGAGAAATGTGGAAAGCCGATGATTATACGCTATGGCCGCTTCGGAAAGTTTCTTGCCTGCTCCGGATTTCCGGATTGCAAAAATGCAAAACCGCTTGCGAAAGAACCTCCGAAATCAACCGACATCCAATGCCCTGAATGCAAACAGGCGGATATTGTGGAGCGATTAACCCGTAAGAAGCGACGCTTCTTCGGCTGTGCGCGCTATCCGGATTGCACCTACGCCACCTGGACCGATCCCCGCCTCCCTGCAAAAGCGCCAAAAGGGGTAGTAATTGACCCGAATGACAAGACAAAACCAAAGGACGAAGAAGAGGAAGAAACAGGTTCAACCGAAACTGAAGAGGATAAAGATACCGGCGCCGAATAACTCGGCGCCGGATATGTTTTGAATGCTGACGGCCTCGGACGCACTAGTAATAATCCTCTTTTGCTTCTTCTGGCTCTTCAAGAGAATTGTAATCAATCAAAATTTCTTCGCCGGCTGCAATGTCACGCGCGGCATAAAATTCCCAGTGATCATTTACATTCTTACCTCGTTTTGCATTCGAATCGTTTGAATGATTAAGATACCATCCAATTGGCATACAGCCGAAATCTTGTGGCCCCTTCACAAACTCCCCCCGATCAATGGGGTACTGCTGAAATAATTCAGGGATCTCACTCTTGGGCCGCAGGCGATCGCTGAATTGAAATAGCTGATTATCTTCATCGCCAAACAATCTAAGATGTGCTCCGGCCTTAATGTCATGTGCGGCAAAAACGCCTATGCCGTGTGTCGAAGGCTTCAGAACGAAAGAGAATTCAGTTGTTTTGTCCATAATCCCAATCATTCTAACATTCTGCAGAATGTTAGAATGATTTCATAAATGTAAGAAAGGCTCTGCCATAGGGTGAGAGCGAATGAGCTACCTGTCGACCCTTATACTTTTTATTCAAGAGACCCGCGTGGACAAGCGACCGTGTGTGTTGAGAAATAGTTTTAAAGTTTACTTGAAGTCTATCGGTGATTTCTTCGACGGCAATTCCTTCGTGGCTCCCCACAATGGATAAAATAGCAATACGATGGTGATTCGCGGCTCCCTTGAAATATCGCTCCAATTGCTTAGATGTTTTCATGCCACAATTCTAGCACATAACTTACATCATTCCAACATTCTGCAGAATGTTGGAATGATGTGCGAATTCAGTGCGGTTTGGGTGGTGCAAAATTGATCATTCAAAACTTAAGTTCGTGAAGAGTTAAAGGATCGGTGTTGCCGTCGCGATAACGAATCCATCTAGGTGTTACTTTAAACCATACGGTCTCCGGAAACTTCTCCCACTTTTTTGCGTCAGGATTCTTTGTAAAGTAAATACTCTTGTACTTCTGCAGTTCTTCGGGATCCTTTAACTCTTTCGCAGTCCCTTCATACTGCACCGTAATATTTTCATCCCAACCAACTACAAACGCTACGTGAGGATTTTTTAACAGGTTTTGATATTTGCGATAGGTAGTGAAGGTATCAAATATCAACTCAAAATCATCCGTCTCGGCAAATTCGATAACCGCCGCCTCAGGCATTCCCTCCGGCGTTACCGTTGCCAAAACACCAATCGAATTCTTCCGAATGAAATCAAGAATGAGTTTTTTATGTTCCATGTTTTTCAATTTCGATCCTCCTCGGACGACATATACTTCATCCTCAATGATTCGAGTTAAGTAGTGACTGCGATCGAGTAACTGAAATAACAAGTGCCTCAACTAGACTCCTCATATCCGGATCGTCTATCCGACAAAAAGACACTTTGCAGTTTTCATATATCCAAGTTTTCATTTCTACACCAAAAGGAATACCAAACACTCTGTTAATACTACGCCGAAAAGCACTCATAGTATCCCGCAACTCCTGACTCAAGTGATCTACACTAATGCGTCTTCGTAAATTAATGGCTTTACCTACATAGATTATGACATCAGTAGAATTTCTGAATAAATATACACCACCGAATTCAGGAAGTTCAGTTGAGCCAACTTGTGCCGGTGGAATATTCAATAAGGTAGTAGCTAGCACCTCAGCTTCCGAAAGTTTAAGTTTTGTTAATGGCATCATTTCACGCTTATTTCGATCCTCCGCGGGTGGATCTATTTTTTTATTTGTATGTCCCTAATCAGGCTCCCAAGATCGCTATCTTTTTCTATTACTTTATCGGTCATGAAATAGATATTTTTATAATACTGCCGGACGTAACGATACATTTTTAAGTCGCAGGTTAGTATCTTGGCATCCAGGAATACGCCTTCTGTTGCAATATAGAAATCAAGTGGGTGCATTTTAGATATTTTTACCCTCGAAAAAGTTTTATATTTTTCAAGTATATCTGAAATTTCAAGTGTCGTACTGTATTTATATTTAATTTTTGAAAGAAATCGATCGATTTTTTGCGCACACTTCTTAACGGGTATCTTGTTAACTCTTATTAAGCGGGAGATGGTTTCTAGGTAAACCAGTGCAGGAATATAAAAAATAGGCTCATATGGTGATAAAGCTCCAAGGGACGAAGCGACGGGGATATGATGACTATCGCTTTCATCTAAAATAGCAATCAACCATGACGAGTCCGGCAGTATTCTCAACTCGCCTGGAGTTAACTTGTTTGGTATTGTTTCTTGACTAATCCCAGGTGTTTTTTGTTCCTCGGCCATAGTTTCTCTTTACTTTCTGAAGATTATAAAAAACGGTAACTTATCCATTCCTTTGTAGGTAAACATTTCATAATTTGCGCGGCGAGCAGTTGGAGACAATCGATAATTAGAAAGGTTCTTTTTCGGCACGAACGAATAAAATCTTATCTCTTGTCTCTTAGTGCCCCTCTCGATCCACTTGAAATTGAGAAAAAGCGGCGGAGTCATATAACCAGATTTCAAGACTTTATTCATGATCTGCCATCCTGCGCCCAATATGACTGCCTTCGGCTTACTTTGATTAGTTTTTACCTGCGCTCTAAAAGAGCAACCAGTACACTGAACATCAAACAGAGGATAATTTTGCGGCAATTTCATCAATTTCTTCCCACAATTTGGGCAAAGAACAAGTTTAACAACTTCTTCTTCGCCAGAACTCCCCGATTTCTTATTGCTGTTCTTTTTCATGGTTTTCGACGCTCCTCGAATGGATATTAAACCAAACTAATTCCACGTTCTCTAAATTATTCCTCCTCTCCTTCTCCTGAGCCCTTATCATATGCGGCACCTTGAGACATAGACAGATATGGTCTGAAAATAAACGGCACCCAGTATGAGATTTGAGCTCCTTTCTTCTCTTGTAAAAAACCGACATCTATGAGTTGTCTCACAGCATTTACCGCGTCATTCAAATTCTGAGAAACAAAAAGTGCCTTGAGAGATTCTATCGAATGCTCAGTCTTCCCCCCTCGAAAAAGTTCAATATACTTCCTGAGTGTCGGATATTCTGACCATACAGTTTCTACCCTCGCTTTCGAAACCTCATCAAGCGCCAAATCCAAAGCGTTGCCGCTTATCAAGTGACTGTCCGGATTACTTCCCGTACCACCAACCTCGCTAAGTCGAACTTGTTGCTCCCGGGCAAATTTAATGAGGTTGATCACTTCACGTGGAGCGGGGTTCTGTTTTCCGTCTTGTACACGCTTCAATATCCATTCAAAAGTCTTCGGTTTTTTAGACCCGGACTCTACTTGCACAGGGAAGATTGTATAAAAAGCGGCCTCCTGCACCCTGGGATTACTGAGGGTGTCCCTCTTAAGCTTTGCATACTCTTCTATTGCTGGATTGTTAAAAAAACGCGTGAGAATAAGATGCCGTAGAGAATCTGGAGTCCACCTAATATGGTAGTAGCGAGTTATGTGGCTCTGTTCCCTGAAACCTTGTTCACGAGTTACCCTGTCCCAAATATCATCTCTTAAAAATATTTTTAATTTAAGATTTCTAAAGGCCGCAAAATCTAAATATACTCTGAAAAGTGCTCTGAGAGCTGGCGTTTCAACTGGTGGATCAGTAAAAGCTACGTCCAACCTGTCGAACAAAATCCACATCTCTATTCCTAGATCCACTAGAATCTGGTCAATCTCCTGTAACAAACTTCGAACAGATACCTTCCCTTGTTTTTCTTCCTCTGTCGTAGGCTCGCCAAGGACAACCGAATAGCTCGGCCCATGGGGAAGTCCGACGGTATGCTTCGCCCCTAAAATACGTTCTAATGCAGCCCGAAAAATTTTGGGAAGTCCTTCAAGAGGAATAAGACCCTCTTTTTGAAGACGAACCAGAATGGGCTGAAATCTCCCTTTATTTTCATCTCTACTACGAATAGAATTCCCGATGAGTGAAAGAATATATACTTTCCAAAGATTTCGAAACTCATCTTCACTTAGTTTTTCCCCCCGATTAAGAGATTGAAATACGGGATCTCCAGACACCTCTTCTCCTGGTATTAGAAAGATATTTCTTTTTTGTAAGTCCTCTGAGTGTTGCAGGAGCAAGAGATATAAAGCGCTTTTGCCCGTCCCCTTCGCTCCATAGATAATGTCAATTCGTCCCTGGTTCAACATTCCCCAAGCTTCGGTTTTAATGAAGTAATTTTGGAGCTCTTTCTGTTCTCTCTCAGCAACACTATCACCCAAATTTGTCGCCTTAAGTATTTCCAGGCTATTCATAGTTCCACGAATTAATTCACCACTTTCGCTTCGTCATCATCAATAAAACACTTGCCAAGTTTGGATTACCCTTGATGCCACTCGGGGTAATCAAACCCTATATATACCCCTCCTCTTTTTTCGTGATCCGACTCAAAATGCCATTCAATTCTTCTTCGGAGTAGAATTCAACCACGATTCTTCCCTGCTCTCCCTTTTTCATGAGTTTCACGCGCGTACCGAATGCCTCTTCCAGGCGCTTTTGGACATCGCGTGAGTCGGGATCAAGCCGCGCCCCGGCTCCGCGACGGCGTGTCCTTGTGTCGGAACCGGTCGCCCTTGCCGCAAGTTCGGCATCGCGGACGGTGAGATTCGCTGTCTGTATTTGACCAAAAACTCGCATCTGGGCGTCTAGGTTGCCATCAAGTGAGAGTAAAATCCGGGCATGACTCTCGCTAATATTATTGCTCGCGAGTGCCACCTGAATTTCCTCGGGGAGTTTCAAAAGCCGCAATGAATTCGCAACAACCTCTCGGCTCTTTCCGATGCGAGTCGCAACTTCTTTTTGCATAAGGCCAAACTCCGCGATCAGCTGATCAAACGCGCGCGCTCGCTCCAGTGGATTTAAATCCTCGCGCTGAACATTCTCGATAAGGGCAAGCTCCAGTTTATCGCGCTCCGCGACTGCCGCAGTCCGTATCATCACCGGCACTTCGCGAAGCCCAGCGAGTTTTGCCGCTCTTAGCCTCCGCTCCCCTGCAATAAGCTCATACATCACATCGAGCCCCATTCCGGTCTCAATTTCCTTTTTTGTGACAACCAAGGGCTGCAAAATACCGTGTTCCTGGATGGAGGAAGCAAGTGCCGTTAACTCATCAACACCAAAGGTTTTCCTCGGCTGATACGGGTTTGGCTGAATTTTGGCAATCTCAATCCAAAAGACGCTCTCTGTCTTTCGAGGACGCGGAGTGAATGATGTCGGGGCGGATGCGACAGTTGCAATCGGAGCCGATCTCGACTCTTCGTCCTCTCTACCCCCTACTCTCTTCTCTCTATCCTCTCCTTTCCCCTCGTCATGAAACCGATACACCGGCTCATCCAAATTAACCTGATGGTGAAGCACGTCTAAAGGATGAGAATCCTCGGGAGGAGTTTCCTTTTGTGGGATGAGGGATCCGAGACCTTTGCCAAGGGGATTAGTCATTGGTCGAGCTGATTAAGTGAATTAAGCGAGGTAAGCGAGTTAAGCATGCGGCGAATAACTTTATTCACTTAATTTACTTAACTTGCTTAACTAGCTTCACCCAGTTTAACTATTTCTTGCGCGAGTGCCCGGTATGCTTTGGCGCCATGCGAGTAGGGATCATATTGCAAAATGGTTTTTCCGAAACTGGGTGCCTCGGCCAAACTCACGTTTCTCGGAATTGACGTTTCAAATACGTAGCCGGGAAACTTTCCCCGCACTTCTTTTGCAACTGCGCGGTGTAGCCTTGAGGTGCGGTCAAACATGGTGAGCACCGTGCCCATGAGTGATATCTTGGTTTTCAAATTCTGATTCACGAGGTCAATCGTGGAAAGGAGTTTCGCCAATCCCTCAAGCGCGAAATACTCGCATTGAACCGGGACAACCACTTGATCCGCCGCGGTGAGGGCATTTACCGTGAGAAGGTCGAGCGTTGGCGGAGGGTCAATGAGAATGTAATCGTAGCGCCGAGCCACCTTTTTTAGCAAGCTCCGTAATCGAAACTCCCGATCTTTCTTCGGAATGAGGTCAATCGTGGCGTTCGCAAGCTCCGGATGCGAAGGAATGAGGTGGAGATTGAGAAGCTTGGTTTTCCGGATGAGATCATCTGGATGCCGCTCGTGAATGAGGCCGTGGTAGAGGTTCGCAGGAGTCCCATCAGGATCCCCGCCCATTCCCGATGTCGCATTTGCTTGGGGGTCAATATCCACCACAAGCACCTTCTTTCCGAGGGCCACAAGATAGGCCGCCGTGTTCACACACGTCGTGGTCTTCCCCGTTCCTCCCTTCTGGTTACAGAATGCGATTATCGTTGCCATTCCCAAAGTAGTAGAAAACTTAATGGAATCCCTAACCGACCATGAATACCTGTTTCCCAAGATCACCCAAATGCTAATTCAACGAGTTTTCACTACCGGGCAAGTCAATTGTACCATAGCGAACTTATCTCCGATTGACAATGAATGAAATAGTTGCAAAACGTAGTAAATACGCTACAATAATAATAAGCCGGGGTGGTGGAACTGGAATACACGCATCACTCAAAATGATGTGGGCGAAAGCCCATGAGGGTTCGACTCCCTCCTCCGGCATAGTGAGAATTTAAAAACGGCCGTGTAGGCCGTTTTTAAATTCTCACTATGCCGTAATTATACACTTCGCGCGAACTTTTTTCGAGCGGAAACTGAACGAATGAGGAAGCCCCGCCACCGCCTCGCAGAGCCTCGGCGAACACCAAAGAAAAATGTTCCTTGCTTTTCGGATTTGTGCGCGACCAATTTCTTCTAAAAAGGAAAGGACATTTTTCTTTGGTGTTCTGCCCTAGAAGTTTCTGGGCAGTGTGGCGGGACTAATGCGGACGAGGTTTTGCGAAAACTATTTTTTGGGAAAGGATTTCGCAAAACACTCGGCTACTCTTTTTTGAATTCGGAAGTCGCGAGCGGAGGAGGAGGGGTTTGCCCGCCAAAGTTTTGCGAGGCAAAATTTAGGCGGGTAAAGGGAGGAATCCTCCGCTTGCTCCGTTGTTTTCTTTTGGCGAAATTCGGACGGCGATTATATTTTTTCCAATCTTCACTCGTTCTTCCACTGGTGGGTGTGTTGAGAAAAGAGACATCAAGAGTGATGGCTTGAACGGATTAACGATAAACATATGTGCGGCGGCTTCATATTTTGGTTCGCCTGCAAACGATTATTGTTTAGGATCAGGAGTGACACGCCAAGCGATATAAGTTGCTAAAAATATGAGAAAGGAAATTTCCCGGCGAATCTGGTACATTTTCGTATCTTCCAAGCTCAAATTAAGCAACAAATATTGAGAAACCGACCACCATAAAAAGAGAAAAAAAGTAATCCATGAACCGACGAGAAAAACTTTTTTAAGAGACACATACTTCATAAATTATTGTCTAAGAATCTCTCCTAAACGCCTTATTGCCTCGCCGTAGCGCGCCCAATCGCCATCCATTTGCGCTCGGATCGCCTCTTCATATGCGGCCACCGCTCTTCGTATGCGTTCCTCGCCATCTTTGGTTAGCGGTAACTGAAATTTCGTTATGGCACTTTCTTGGGGTTTCCCTGCTGCTCCGCTGCCAAAGATTTTCGATAATCCTTCTTCCAGCGTCTCTTCCATGGCAATTTTATTTTCATACGCCACAACCACCCGTTTGAGCTCTGGAATTTTCCCGGCCTCGGCCTTGAGATAGAGTGGGCGCACATACAAGAGCGATTCCTCAATCGGAATAACTAAAAGCGGACCTTGGATTACTTGCGACCCGCCTTGGCTCCACAGCGAGATCTGCTGACTAATCTCGGAGTCTTGGTTAATTCTGCCTATAATCTGTTTGGGTCCGAACACAAGCTTATCCTTAGGAAAACGATAGACCAACAATTTACCGTAGTTTTCTCCATCGTTACGGGCGACCATCCAAGAAGACAGATTGTCTTTTGCGCGGGGAGTAAAAGGCAACATCAAAACATATTCCTCTTTTTTCCCCCGACGTCCATCGGGGTCTCCCGGCAACTTCATAATAATATGGCGTGGTTGCATCGGCGAAATCCCGCTCCCGCGGGACACCCCTTCTCCTTCTGCCGCAATGGCTGGAATCTCCCACTGGTCTTCTTTGTTGTAAAAAACCTGCGGATCATCCATGTGATAGACAGAATAAACGGCAGTCTGCAGGGTAAAGATATCTTCAGGATAGCGCAAATGAGAAACAAGATTTTTCGGAATTTCTGACATCGGCCTGAATGTTCCGGGGAAAATCGCGGCGTATGTTTTCAAAATCGGGTCCTCCGTGTCCGCCTGATAAAAGGCGACACTGCCATGATACGCGTCAATCACCACTTTTACCGAGTTTCTTACATAATTTACATTCTTGCCGTTCATCGGCAACGGCTGGGAATAGGGATAACGGTCGCTCGTAGTATAAGCATCGGCAATCCAATACACCTTGCCATCGGCAATAACGATATAAGGGTCTCTGTCAAAGGTCAAAAATGGCGCGATCTTGGCGACTCTCTCGGCAATGGTGCGGTAGTACAGAATACGGCTCTCGCGAGTTATGTCGTTTGACAAAAGCAATTTAAGCGATTTAAACTTCACTGCGTAAAAGACGCGTTTTAGAAACGAGTTCATTTCTACCCCACCCGTGCCTTCATATGTTGCGTAGACATTTTCTTCGCCTTTTGGATAGTTGAACTCGAGAGATTTGGTTTTGGTGATGACATAGTCATTTGAAAGCTCGCCGAAATATATCTCCGGACGCGAAATTTCGAGTTCTTTCACGTCTGATTTGGGCGGTAAATCTTTAACAAACAAGACCGGCAATCCTTCAGGGGTGACTTGGTTCACCGGCCCAGCCGCTACGCCATAGCCGTGCGTAAATGTCAGCCGCTCATTGATCCAGTTTCTGTTTGGCAGGCTCGCTGAAGCCAACTCCCGCGGAGAAAGCATGATCTGGCGAATCTCCCCGTCTATGATATAGCGGTCATTATCAACTTCGGCAAACTCGTAATAGGTCCTGATTTCCTGTATCTGGGAAAAAGTTGACAAAAGGGGTTTCCTATCCCAGAGCCGCACGTTTTTAACCGTGAGATCATTGTTCGCGATATCAGCCGCAGTGATGGGTTTATCTCCCGAGATTTCTCGTTCCTCAATTTTATCAAGCGCAAACCCCTGACGGGTAGCGGCGATATTATACTTAATAAACGGCGTTTCCTTCACGAGCTCATTGGGAGCAACTACGAGTTTTTGAATAAGAGACGGGATCGCCGCCCCAGTGAATCCCACGACAACATACAAAAAAATTGCTCCGACAAGCGGCGATAACTTTCCTTTCCACGCCCAAAAGGCGGCTGATACTGCCGCCAGTACTGCCGCTGCCATTGAAATCCAAAGCATGAATATTCTCACGGTTGCGTCGGTGTACATCGCGCCAAACACTAAACTGCCTTGACTCGTGAGTAGCGTAAAGCGGGAAAGATAGACCCCAACGACAATGGTTGAAAGAAAAATGGCGAGCAGAATACCAAGATGAATTCTCGCCCCGCGCTCAATTTGCATTTGTTTAAGTAATTGCAGACTTGCGACATGAAGGCTACCTCGCAAAAAATATATGGCGGCACAGCCGATCAGCGTCAAGATAACGAGTGTTTTTACAAGACCAAGAGCCGCTTGCAAAACAGGGAGAGAGAAGACATAAAATCCGATATCTTTATTAAAGATGGGATCTGTCGCGCCAAAAGCCGCGCTTGAAATAAATTTTAAGACCTCCTGCCAATTGGCCGCCGCCGCAAGTCCGAAAAAGAGTGAGATCACCACGCTCAACACAATCGCCAATTTTTTAACAATGCTACTGTCCAAACTCATCGGTCGGCCAATTAACGCCTCCGGCAAAATTGCCGTCCACCCTGAGCCTGTCGAACGGGTTGAGCGGATTGCTAAAGAGAAGTTAGTAAACAAAAAAACAACGGCAAAAACACCCACTGTCAAAAACAACGCTATTTTAGCGGCGAGAGACTTAATAAAGATTTGCGTGTGGCCAACCTCGGAAAACCACCACCAGTCAGTAACAAAACTAACAATACTTGAAAAAAGGATAAAGACGGCAAAAAGCCCGATAAAAGAAATTCGTGTGAGATACTTTGGAATAGTCATACTGTGAGGCAATTATAGCAATATTTCTCTACTAGGTCAATTTACATATTTCTCAAAAAAATATTTTACTCGTTCGTCAAAATCCGCGGGAAGATCTCCGTGCAGCCCCGTTTCCGGAAAGTAAAACTCGGCTTGCTTGTTATTCTGCAGTGCATTCATCAAAATTTCAGCATGATGAAATGGTATTTGCTCATCTGACTTGGTATGGATTATGAGGATTGGCGTTGAAAGATTTTTTGCTGCTTCTTTTGGAGAGAAATCGGTATCAACACCCCATAACAATTTTGCCCAGAACGTCATCAAAGGAACAAGGATTTCGCGAATAAGCGGGAGATGCCAATATGCGTCTTTGCCCAAGAGCGTCAAATCGGCAAATGACGCATAAGAAACCACGGCGACAATTCTATCATCTTGCGCGGCTTGTAAAATGGCCGTAGCGCCACCAAGCGAAAATCCGAATACCCCCACCTTATTAAACCCGCGCGTTTCAAGAAAATCAATCGCGACCTCCAAATCAAGACGCTCGTCTGTCCCGAGGGTTGTGAACGAACTGCCTGATTTTCCAAAATAGCGAAAATCAATTAAAAGAATGTTGAAAGCCGGGTGAAGTTGATTTGTTCTGAAGAGAAGATCGCCTTTCTCTGCTGGATAGCCGTGAAGAATAACGAGCGCCGGTTTTTGAGGAGCTGGAGCGGGGATAAACCACCCCGCAATTGATATGCTGTCTTTGGTCGTAAGCACTACTTCTTCAAAGGGAAGGTTGTAATTTTTTGGCGTAAGCCCGCTTTCAATGCGTGACGGATGCGTCACAAGCCACGCGCTCCAAAGACTTATGCCGATAAAACCCGTGACAAAAATGGAAATGTACAGAATTATTCTTTTAGGAGCCATTTAATTTTCTAATAACTAACCGCTAAAGGTAAAATAAAAACAAAAAGAAGTAAGACAATAATGATGATAAAAATGATTCTTTTGACTTTGTCAGACATAAGTATGTCGGTATTTTTTCTTCTAACGCGGATTATTATCTCTTCTCATTTCTTCCTTGAACATTTTTAATTCTTTCTGAATATAATTGAGCTTCGTTTGTATATCTTGTAATACATCCAACTCTGTTTTTACTTCCGAGGCAATTTTTTCATCCAGTTTCTTCTTTTTTAAGGCCTGAAATAATAATGTTGTCGCCAATGAAAAACGATACAAAGAGTCCCATAGCAAGCAGTATCGCAACGCTTACGAAAATGGAAACAGGGCCGGTTAAAAAAGGGATGGTGTCCGCAACCATCCATACGCCTCGCCAAAAAAGTACTATCGCAGTGCCGCCGACAAAAGCGTAAATAACGGGACGCCTGCTAAAAGCTGCGCGAATATTATCCTCTAATGTATCGAAAAAACTAAGTATTTTTTTCATAAATATAAAAGCTAGTAGCTTCTTGCTGAACTATTCGTACACAATTGGCACAATCATGCCACCGTCTGCGTGATGTAATTCGTGGCAGTGGAAAAGCCATGTGCCGGGATTGTTGGCGACAAACTCGATGTCGTATGTTTCACCAGGATGGATTGGCACAGTATTGCGCGTTAGTTGCGCTATAGGAAGTATTTCATTACCGTCTACCGCAACAATCTTAAATTGGTGCCCGTGGAGGTGCATGGGGTGAATGGTAGAAGTACCTCCATTAATGAGTCTTAGGCGAACTCGCTCCCCACTCTTTACTTTTATCGGTTCAGTGTCAGGAAATGAGCGACCGTTAATCGTAAAAAGATTGTAGTTCATCGCATGGCCACCGCCCATCATCATACCCATATTCATCATACTGGCGTGGCCATCGTCTCCCATGTGCGCAAACGCCTGCCTCGAGAGAAAGGATGAGTGTTGTTCATGCGCCTCACTCATGGGTAGTGTCTGCCATTCATCAAAGATGAGGGTATATTCACGGTCTGGTTTTTTGTAGCCAACTGGTTCAATGATAAAAGCTCCAGAAAGTCCCATATCGAGTTGTTGCGCTTCATCGCCCATCGCCACTCCGCCATGCGTGTGGTACATCCGAGTTCCCGCGGGCTTGGCGACAAACTCGTAGGTATAGGTCTCGCCAGGCTTGATTGCTTTTTGGGTTACTCCGGGTACCCCATCTTGATCGTTTGACACATCAATCCCATGCCAATGGATCGTGGTGGCCTTGGGAAGTTTATTCGTAAAAACAATTTTTACGCGAGCTCCTTCTGTTACTCGAATTTCAGGGCCGGGAATCTGACTGTTATACCCCCAAGCTAAAATTGTTTTGCCATCGGCATACTCCCAGCGAATCGGTTCGGCGGTTAAATTGAATTCCTTGACACCGTTTTTTATTGCCGGCTCCAGGCGTTCTTTGCGTTCGCTCACGGTTTTGAGCGGAATCCGTTCCTCGCGCCCGACTCCCATCATCTCACTCATCATCTTTGTTATGTCATGACCATTCATCATATCTTGCGAGGAGGGAGCGACGCCGGCGAATCTCATTCCAAAAAAGAAAACAAGCGATGACACCACCGCGGCGGTGACAGCTGAAAGAATAAGTGCGTTGAGGGCGGGTTTGTCCATAAATTATTAAGTGCTAACGGATTTTACTCCATGTTACGCCGCTATCGGCACTCTTATAAAGACTGTTCTTGTCAGTAAGAGTATATATCATTTCTGGCTGATTTTTATCATAAGCTATATGGTAAATTTTTTCTCCTCCAAAATTTTCGTTAATTTTTTTCCATGTTTTGCCGCCATCATCACTTTTCCCAAGCCCTCCCAAAATTTTTGAAAATGCGAGAAGGATTTTCGCATCTTTAGGGTGGACGGCAATAACTGATACTTCCCCGCTTTTCAGCTCCGATGACAGATTTCCCCATGTTGCACCCTTATCTTTGCTTACCGCAATTCCTTGCGGCGTGGCGGCGTAAACCGTGTTTTCATCTTGAGAATCGGCCGCAAGATATATTGCCCGAAGGTCGCGATTTGTTATTTCCCACGTTTTACCTTGGTCTCTGCTTCGTTGCAGATTTCCTTGATACCAGCCGTACATGAGGTTTGGATTTACGGGACTTACCGTCATGGTGTGGAAATCAACCGGACCGTTTACCCCATCCGACACCCTCTTCCAAGTAATACCGCCGTCTTCTGATCTCTGAAAACCGAGGTTTCCCCCAAAACTCGGATGTCCGCTTGTGAAAAATATATTTGAATCGATTGGGTGAAGAGAAAAACCCATAAAGTCGTCTTTAGATTTGCCGATGCGATAAAGATCTTTTTCATTCATCAACACAAATAATCCATAATGAGTGGCAATGTAAAGTTTATTTGAGTTCTTCACATCAACTGCGAGCCCATGACCATGAGAGATAGCCGTTTCGGGATATAAATTATTGAGCGGTGGATTGGCGATATCCTTGTTTGGCTTTGGGAACAACAAGACGCCAGCACCGATTAAGACAATGGCGATAACAACAGCCAAATATTTTTTATTTAATTTACCCACAAATATATCTTAACTTATATTTGCCCGTTTTGCAAAAATTCGTTCCATAAATTGGCTCCCGATAATCGCTCCGCCTAAAAGCAAGAGATATATTAAAAGCAAGGATGAAAAATCAAATGGAATGTTGCGCAACATTCCCAAGAAAAATGCCGAGTACCAAGAAACAATAGAAACCGCCCCCAGAGCAAAGGCAATTTTGCGCCTGCCCGCCGAAGCCCCTGCCTTGCCGGCAGGCAGGTTGGCGTAGGCGGGGATGCGATGCAGTTCGCCAGCTTCGTGCCGACGTCTCTCGTGAAATGAGATCTTTACAAGTTTTGGCGCAACAAGAAGATTAAGAAACGCTCCATTTATGATAATGACAGAGACAACAATGATTTTCACCAAAAACTTAGCTGATTGATTCAACTCTTCGGCTTCCGGTAGATAAAGAGCAAGGCCGGTAAGCACCACAAGCGCAAGCGCAAACCAGATTATTTGCGAGAGAGTGTGCATTACATCTGCTTCCCATTCAGAGATACGGAAATCTTTCAGGAATTTGAAAAAGAAAATGTCTGCGATGGTCGCTCCGCCAAGGCCGAGGGCAACGCCGAGAACATGGAAAATAACAATAAAATTGTGATGTTGTGCAAGCAGAGAAACAAAGCCGAATTCGGAAGCCCCGAGCGCGGTTGCAAAGATAACGGCGCAAAGCCCGGCTGATATCAAACACCAAGTGCACCACTGCTTGAGAGCAAATGCCTGAATAAAGGTAAGATAGAGAGAAAATAAAAAAGCCGCGGTGGTGAGCGTAAAAACACTGAACACGACAAGAGGCGAAGCAAATGCCGGAGACACCAAAAACAGAGCGTGGCTTACCGCAATCAATCCGTAGTAGAGAAGGCCGAGAATTTCGACTGGGATGCCGAAAAATTTTGAGTAGTCGCTGTAAATCACCGCATCGCAGTCGGAATCAAACGGGCAGACCATTTTTTCGTGCGCCTGCTTTTTGTGGCGAATATAAAAAGCGAGTAGAAATCCCCCGAAGGTAGCGAAAATTAAAATGACGTGCCAGATGTTACCCATAACTTATATGTTTTTTATCCACAGAGTTTGTCTATTTAAGCCACTCTTTCCAATTTTTCGGCCAACCAACCAAGAGAAGCAAGGCGAGAGGCGCGCCCCAGTTTGGCCAGCGTTCAACGAAGTCCCATATTGGATCGGGGCCAACCGGCCAGCGAATCATGGCGGTCCATAAACCCCAAACGGCCATCCATAGGAGCGCGATGCGAACAGGCTTCAATAAAATCAGGATGGCAAGCGCAATATCCATAAGGCCGACAAGAAAAAGTAGCGTTAAGATGGTTTCATTGTCATTGATTCCAACTGATTGGAAATACTTAAACCAACCCTGCTTTCCCTGCACCGCAAACATACCATGACCGAAAAATCCTCCAGCCACCGAAATACGCAAGACCCATTCTAAAAGTTTTGGATTGTTCATAATTATGTTGTTATTTTTTATCCAGTTAATGCCTTTAATACCTATCGACGAGTAGGTCATTTTATTATATCAAAATCTCTCCCCACGTCTTAATTTTTCGTGGTGAAGTCCAAACAGTCTGGCAAAAATTCCTTCCCCAAACCCCCTTCCTTTTTGCCCGACTGTTGTCCGCATAGCCCCGCCGCCTGCTCGTTTAGAGTAGAGCCAAGCAGAAAAACTTTCTTTTCCTTTTAGAAGGAAAATTGGTGGTGCGCGCAAAATCAAAAATTGTAAAGAAAGTTTTTCTGCGAGGCAGGCCGCCGCTTTGCGGCGGCTGGTGGCGGGGCGGAGCGTTCGCCCATTTCAGAAATTCTTGCTAAAATAGATTCGAGCGTGGTTGTATAGATACAGAGTGAGAATTCAAAAACGGCCTATGCGACCGTTTTTGTTTTTGAGAATCTTTTCGCTATAGATACAGTGACAAACCCCGTGACAATACCAATCGTAGCACCCGCGACAATATCACTCGGCCAATGAACTCCGCTGATGATGCGGGATACGGAGATAAGAAATGCGGCAAGATAAAAAAGAATACTTGTCTTTGGATAGTATCTTCCGACGACAGCGGCGATCGCGAAATAGAATACCGCGTGTCCCGAGGGAAATGAGCCGCTACCGTCCCGAAATACCAATTGATGCACATCGGAAAGCGTTTCGAACGGCCTCACCCGATTCCAGAAAACGCGAATAATCTCGGTAATACCGAAACGCGCAACCCCAGCGGCTACAAGGGCACATACCGCAAGCTCCCAGTTTTTTCTTTTAAGATGCGCGTAATTCCGGAAAAACGTCGCGACCGCGAGCGCGAGAACTCCCGCAATCATCCAATACCCCAAAAACACTGCCACAAATACGGCGACGCTATCAAACCGCTGATCCAGAAAAACAAAACTGTTCAGCCACCTCAATATAGAAAGATCGTAGTTGTAGAGCATATTAAGATTTTTCTTTCGCGAGTGCGAAAAGATTTTTGAAAATCATGGCAACGGTGAGCGGGCCGATGCCTCCGGGAACCGGAGTAATGCAGGATGCCTTCTTGGATACGGAATCAAAATCAACATCACCCGAGAGTTTTCCGTGAAGCTCTGAAGTTCCCGCATCGATGACAATAACCCCCTCACCCACCATATCCCCTGTGATGAGCCCTGGTTTTCCGACTCCGCTTATCACTATATCCGCATCTTTCGTAAACGCCGAGATATCGGACGAATGAATATCAACCACGCTAAATGACACTTTTTCGTTGAGGAGCCAGGTCGCAACGGGTTTACCGACAAGCATTCCCGCACCGATCACGGCAACCCGCTTTGATTGATACTCGATGCCATACTCTTTGAATAACAACTGGATGGCCCCGACAACGGGTGGCGTGACTACTGATTTTCCCACAAAAAAATTACCGAGGGAGCGCGCCGAGAGCACATCAACGTCTTTTTCGGGAGGAACGCTGTTCAGAATGGATTGAGTATTGACCGAACTCGGGAGAGGCAATTGGACGATAATGCCATCGGGGTTAGCATCATGCACTATGACACCAATTCGCTTCCGGAGTTCGTTTGTTGAAATCGCCTCCTCATACTCATAGCGCCGGAATGAAATATTGAGATCACGCGCAATGCGCTCCTTTTGTAAAATGAATTTCGCGACAACGGGATTATCCCCGAGAACAACAACGGCGAGCGAGAGCTGTTTCCCGGATTGCTGAATTTCGTCTTTGAGACCCGCCAGCAGTTTTTCTGAAAGTTTTTTTCCGTCGAGTATTGTCACCATAATACTGTTGTACCACGGGAAAAGGCATAAAAAAATGGACCCCGTTAGAGTTCGTGGAAACTCTTAGCCGGGGTACCACTGATGGATAAAACTCTAACGGGGTGGACCACGCTGGGTCTTAGGTGACGCTAGTATCGGCCGACAGGATGTGGAGCACCCCCGACAAGATTTGAAGGATGGACACCGCGCAGGACGAGAACTGCAGTGATATCTGCGTCGGCTTCGACAGAAGCGATCTCCCCCCTGACCCTCCACTCTTTCATCGCCTTCCCGAACTTGGCGCGGAGCTCCTTGTTCATCGCCTCTCGTACCTCGGCATCCGTGAGATGCCCGCGAGACGAGATGCTGAGGGTTACATCTTGGTCCAAGGCCGAGGGCAGAATCCCATTGGCCTCATCGTCGCGGACGAGGAATACCGTCACATCAGCCTGATAGAGGTACTGTATAGCCCTCTTGCTAAGAGCCGACACGTCACTGACGAGCAAGCACATCATGGTCGATCCCGCTCCTTCCCGGTCGCTTCCAGCTCTCGCTGTAGAGACCGCCTTTGGGGATCACGAGATCCGCCTCTCTCACCCAGACCGTCCCCTTGATGATGACCTCCTGGAGAAGGCCGAACTCCTTCCGAATCGCCTTGTTGACTCGATCTCGCAGCTCCTCAGCGGTCAACGACCTAGAGGTGTCGGAGTTCACAACGAAATCCTCACGACCACCCTTGAGGTGAACGACTGTTACCTCAGTCTGGTAGAGCACCTTTCCCTCCTCTCTTTGCGAGACGCTGCACGCTTGAGCCAATATCTTTCGTGGATTTCTTCCCCGCGAGCGTATCATGGATAAGTCCCGCAATCAATCGTATCTCGCCTTCCTTCATGCCGCGGGTGGTGACGGCCGGTGTTCCCATACGAAGCCCAGATGGCTTAAAGGGCGATATATCCCCAGGGATGCTGTTCCGATTTGCGATGATCCCCACGCGCTCAAGACGATTTTGAGCCTCCATCCCGTCTAACCCGAACGGCCTGACGTCGAGAAGAAGCATGTGATTCTCGGTTCCTCCGGTTACAAGTTTGAAACCATATTTTTTAAGGGCCTCGGCAAGGGCTTTTGCATTTTTCGCAATTTGCCGCTGATAGGTTTTAAAACTTGACTTCAACACCTCCCCGAACATTGCGGCAATTCCCGCAGTCACGTTATTATGCGGCCCGCCCTGCATTCCGGGGAAAACCGCGCGATCAATCTTCTCGGCAAGAGTGTTTCGAGAAAAAATAACCGCACCTCGCGGCCCGCGCAAGGATTTATGCGTGGTCGTCATCACCACATCCGCGTAAGGAAAGGGTGAAGGGTGGAGTCCTGCCGCAATCAACCCCGAAATGTGAGAGATGTCGGCAACGTGATATGCCCCCACTTTTTTTGCAATTGCGCCAAATGTTTTGAAATCAATTTTTCGAGGATACGCAGTAATACCCGATACAATAACTTTGGGCCGATATTTTCTTGCGAGGCGCTCTATTTCTTTATAATCAATGAGTCCGGTTGCAGGATGAACGCCATACTGAATTGCATGCCACGCTTTTCCCGAGAAACTTACTTTATGCCCATGGGTGAGATGCCCACCCGCGGCAAGCGACATCCCGAGAAACGTATCGCCGATATTCATGAGTGCTGAATAAATTTCAATATTGGCGGGAGATCCGGAGTATGGCTGAACATTGACCGACCATACTTTGGGAGAAAGTCGGAATGCCTTCAAAGCGCGCGCTTGGGCCAGGCGCTCAATCGCATCGTAGTAAATATTCCCCGGATAGTAGCGCTTGCCGGGATACCCTTCGGAGTACTTATTCGTAAGTTCGGATCCGAGCAACTCCAAAATCGCAGGAGACGCGAAATTCTCAGAGGGAATGAGATCTATTGTCTCCGCTTGGCGCTTTCGCTCGGATACAACAAGCCGCCAAAGCTCGGGATCCTGTTTTTTGATTGTTTCGAATCGCTCCATAACTTCTAAGTTTTTTCCCAGTGAGCTAATAGTTCAAGGAGTTTTGCCGGAGTTGTCGCACCTACGCGGAGAATCTTCGGCATTCGGGGGTTGGTGAGATCAAGCACAGTCGAAGGGGGCGATGACTCGAGATCTCCCCCGTCCACAATGAGGTCGGGACGAGGAGCTATGCGGATAAAAGTATTTTGCACTTCGGTTGCAGACCTAGCCGGCTCGCTCCCGGAAAGATTTGCGGACGTGGCGGTGAGTGGTGTGGGAAATGCCTCAAGCACACGGTTGAGAAAGGTGTAATTCGGGACCCGGAGTCCCACGGTTGATGCCCCGCCAGTGACGAGGTCCGGCATCGTGGGTTTTTTTCGGAGCACAATCGTGATTGATCCAGGCCAAAGTTGGGGGAGGAACTTTACGAGGTTTGTATCGATGTAGGCGTAATGCCGGGCCTCCGTAATATTACGAACGAACACCGGTAAGGCTTTGGCGTGGGAACGCGCCTTGATGCGAAAGACTTTCTTTACCGCACTCTCACGGGAGATATCTGCGATAAGACCATACACCGTATCCGTCGGCACTGCAACGACTCCGCCACGGCGAAGAAGTGAGACCACGCGATTCACAACTGCCACATCATTCCTCCCTGTGAGATGAACCACATCCATGAGTGCGGACATCACGAGAGAACAATGTTTACGATTCTCCCCGGAACATAAATGAACTGCTTCGGCGTCTTACCCGCGAGCCACTCCTGGACTTTCGGCCGCTCAAGAACTAGCTTCTCGACGTCTTCCTTGGAGGCATCGATGCGCAGTTCAACTCGATCACGCACTTTTCCTTCGATTTGAATAATCACAGTTACGAGCTCGTCGTGGAGGAGAGATACATCTGGTTTTGGCCAATCGGTTTGGTGGGCACTCGTCTCTTCCCCAATCACTTCGCGCCAGAGTTCTTCGACAAGGTGTGGAGCAAAGGGTGCCAAAATCCGGATGAATGTTCGCACATCGGATTCGTCCACATGATCCGGCTCCTTTTCCCAGGCATTCACAAAAATCATGAGGGCTGATACCGCAGTGTTGAAATGAAACTCGGAAATATCGCTCCCCACTTTTGCCACTGTTCGAGCCAACAGTCGTTTGAGATTGTTTTGATCGGAAGAAGTCTTCTTCTCCCCTGCTCCTGCGGTGAGTTTGGTAACGCGGTCGAGAAAACGCGTAACACCCGAGATACCACCCGGATTCCATGGCCCACCCTGCTCATACGGCCCCATGAATGCAAGGTACATACGCACTGCATCCGCGCCGTAAGCTCGGACCAATGCACCCGGATCAACCACGCTCTCGGGGCGTGACTTCGACATTTTCTGACCATCCTCGCCGAGAAGGATTCCCTGATGGCGGAGGGATTGAAATGGTTCATCGAATTCGAGATACCCCTTGTCGTGGAGTACTTTCGTAAAAAAGCGCGAGTAGAGTAAATGAAGCACGGTGTGTTCCGCACCTCCGATGTACATATCTACCGGAAGCCAGGACTTAAGTTTTGCGGCCCCCGCAAATGCATCCGTATTTTTTGAATCAGCATAACGAAGGTAATACCAAGAAGAATCCACAAACGTATCCATGGTATCGGTCTCGCGCTCGGCATCGGCATCACAGCCGGGACACTTCACCCGAAGCCACTCTTTTGCTTTCGCGAGTGGGGAACGGCCGTCTCCTTGCGGCAAAAAATCATCAAGCTCGGGCAGGACAACGGGAAGTTCTTTTTCGGGAACGGCGAACCACCCCGGCATATTTTCTCTCTCGCCTCTCCCTGCTTTTGCGCACGTTTTGCAAAATGCCATGGGAATCGGAGCACCCCAATAGCGCTGTCGCGAAATAATCCAGTCGCGTAACCGATACTGCACTTTCATTGTCCCACCGACGAAGGAGGCAATTTTTTCCTTGGCTTCTTCAGACGGCATCCCGTCGAAGGCGCCTGATCCGACGAGATGCCCCACCCCCTCATATGCCTCATCAAGTATTGGGCAGGTGGTATCTGGATAGTGCGGGCACACCACAATTTTGATCGGCAAATTAAATTTCTTTGCAAACTCAAAATCGCGCTCGTCATGCGCCGGAACCGCCATAATCGCACCGGTGCCGTAGGATGCGAGCACATAATCCGCAATCCAGACTGGAATTTCTTCGTTATTTGCTGGATTAATCGCGCGAATTCCGACAAGCTCAACTCCACTCTTTTCACGAACATCTTCCTGGCGTTCGAGCTCGGACTTCTGGCGAGTCTTCTGAATGTATGATTCGACAGCGGGCCAGTTTTCAATACTCGCCTTCAGTTTCTCAACCAATGGATGATCCGGTGCAAGCACCATATAGGTTGCGCCAAACAAAGTATCGGGCCGCGTCGTGAATGCTTCAATTTCGGATTCCTGCCCTTCCAGTAGGCGGGTCGAATTTCGGATTTCGAATTTAATCAATGCTCCTTCCGACTTCCCGATCCAATTCCTCTGCATGGTCTTCGTTCTCTCCGGCCAGTCAATGCGATCAAGATCGGAAAGTAGCCGCTCGGCATAATCGGTAATGCGGAATACCCATTGCTCAATCTCGCGTTGCTCTACAATCGTGCCGCATCTCTCGCATGCGCCATCAATCACCTGCTCGTTCGCAAGCACGGTTTTATCCTTGGGGCACCAATTAGCAACAACCTTCTTCCTCTCGGCAAGCCCCGACTTCCACATGACCTCGAACATCCACTGCGTCCAGCGATAGTAGGAAGGATCCGAGGTGATCACTTCGCGCGACCAATCATAGATCGTACCCATGGCGCGAAGCTGTTCACGCATACGGGTAATGTTTACCATGGTCCAATCGCGGGGATGCAACTTTCGCTGGATTGCGGCATTTTCCGCGGGCAACCCAAACGCATCAAACCCGATTGGTGATAACACATTAAATCCCTGCATGCGCTTCCAGCGCGCCCAGATATCCGCCGGCCCAAAATTGTACCAATGCCCAATATGAAGATCACCCGATGGATACGGGAACATGACAAGGTGGTAGAAATTTTCTTTGCCCGGAACGTGATCGGCTATCTCGTGAATTCGTTCTTCTTCCCACCGTTTCTGCCACTTCGATTCGATTTCGGACGGAGAATATCTCATGAAAGTTCGAAGAGACGCACTGCATTCGCAGTGGTGTATTCGGCAACCTCATCGTATCCAATACCCCTCAATTCCGCAATTTTCTTTGCTGTTTCAACAATATAAGCGGGTTCATTTCGTTTGCCGCGATACGGCACTGGTGCCACATACGGCGCATCGGTTTCAAGGAGAATCCGATCGAGCGGAGCGTTCTTGAGAGTCTCATCATAATCGCGCGTAAAGGTAACAACCCCTCCGAAACCGAGAAAGAACCCGACGTTCAAAAGTTTCCGGGCATCATCCCATGTCCCCGAAAAAAAATGGATAACACCATTTCCGGAAGATCGTATGGTGAGCCTCCGATCTTCAAATATATTAATGAGGTCAGGAAATGCCGAACGGCAGTGAATCACGAGTGGCTTTCTGATGGTCTCGGCAATATTGATCTGCCGCGAAAAAACTTCAAGCTGCTGTCTTTTCGTACTATCAACTCTCCCCTCACCCCTATCCCCTAGGCGATAATAATCGAGCCCGCACTCCCCGATCGCAACCACCTCTTGATAGCCCGCAAGCTCCAAGAATTTTTCGGCCTCAAACGATTCTTGGTGCTTCTCGGGAAGTTCCAATGGATCATGATGCGAATGAATATCCATGTGCCCAGGATGGAATCCCGCCGTTGCCCACATCTCGCCAGGGTTGTCTTTTGCGAGTTTGAGCGCGCGAAGCGAGGTTGAGTATTGCGTTCCCACATTAATCATCCGAACACCTGCCTCCTTTGCGCGCAAAAGAACCTCCTTGCGATCGGCGTCGTAGGCAGGGAATTGAACGTGAGTGTGAGAATCAATGAGTATGTTGTTTGACATCAAATTAAATTGTCGCTATTGTCCCGCTATAAAAGGAGGATATGAATCATGGCCGATATCGTGATTGTTGATCTTAAGATCGGGCCGTTCCCCCACATGGCCAGTCTCCGGACAGCTCATCTCAAGTGCCTCGAGCTCTTTCTCAAGAAAAATCCAGCGCGACACGTGACGAGAGTCCGAACCATCCGCAATTGCGGCGAGGCCGCGTGCATGTTCCACGAGGGCGAAGACAAGTTCAAGCCGTATGTACGGCCCGGTCTTTCGGGTCGTCGGCGTTAAGACGCGGAAAGAGCACCGCGCCTTTTTTTATTTCAATCGTACTATCAGAAAACAGAATTTGCTCTCGAATGCGATCCGAGGTTAAGGGCAGAAATGGCCGTATGAGACCCGCGATGATATGTACCAAGTAGCTCGCATTCGTAAGCACGCCGCGAAACGCTGTCTCATCTACAATGGCCCAGGGTTTTTGAGTGTTGATATAGCGATCCGTAAACCCAATAAGCCGCCACGCCTCGGCAAGCGCCTCGTTCAACCGGAATGCTTCAAATGCCTCGGCCTGGCGAGCAAATGCGGCTTCAATCTCAGATCGTATTTCCGGCAGAATGTCTTTGGCAACATCAATTCGTAGCGGACTCACCTTTACTCCGAGTGTCGCAACACGAGCGACGAGATTGCCGAGACCGTTCGCAAGATCGCCATTATACCGCTCCTCAAGCTTGGCCGCGCCAAAATCCCCGTCTCCAGTTGAGGGGATCTCGCGCAGGAGATAGTATCGTAATGGCTCCGCACCGTACTTCCGAACAAGTTCGAACGGGTCGACAACATTACCGAGAGTCTTCGACATCTTCTGTCCCTCTGCCGTCAGATATCCGTGGACGAACAGTACTTTCGGTAATTTCAGTTTTGCGGATAGCAGAAATGCCGGCCAGAAGATCGCATGGAACCGAAGAATGCCCTTTCCGATCACATGCACCTCAGCCGGCCACCATTTTTCGTATTGCGTATTATCCCAACCGAATCCGACACCTGACTGATAGATATTCAATGCATCAAACCACACATACATCCGCTGGGAGGGATCACTCGGCACCGGAACGCCCCAGTTTTTCGCGCGCTCATTTGAACGGGAAATACTGATGTCTTCAAGCGGCTCTTTCAAAAACGCGAGCATTTCGTTTTTCCGAGTTTCCGGAATAATACGAATGACATCTTCCGTGAGGAGTTTCATAAGCTCGCTTTGATATTTCGATAAGCGAAAAAAATAATTTTCCTCGGAAACTTCCTCGAGTGCTCTCCCGGGATGCTCGAAACACTCTCTATGCTCGTTGAGTTCGCTCGGTAGATAAAACGCTTCACATCCGAGACAGTAGAGCCCCTGATAGGCTTTTTTGTAGATGTCCCCCGCATCCAAGCATCGCTGCCACAAGGTTTGGCTCGATACATAGTGGTGGACTTGGTCACTCCCTTTTTGAAATACATCAAACTCCACTGAGAGTACACGCGCAAGATCGCGGAATAGTTCCGTATGACGGTCCACAAAGGATTGAACTTCTTCGCCCATCTTCTCTGCCGCGTGCACGTTCTTGAGAGCGTTCTCATCGCCCCCGCATAGCAGTAACACTTCGTCCCCCTGCATACGATGGTAACGCGCGATCACATCCGACTGAATAAATTCCAACGCATGCCCGATATGCGGCGGGGCGTTTACGTACGGAATTGCGTTTGTAATATAAAATTTTTTCTTGGACGGTGCCATATTTTAAAAGCCCCTGCCGGGGCTCCTCTCCTACTCTACCGGAGCGCCGAAATGAAATAATCCTCGCTTCTTCCGATCCGTATCCATGAGGAACTCGACGAGGACCGCCGCAAGAGGAACCGCAAGAAACATCCCAAGTATTCCTCCGAGTTCGGCACCCACGAGAAGTGATAGAATAACGACCAAGGGATTCAACCCAACGGTTCGCTTCATCACTACCGGTACCAAGAGATGGCTTTCCACCTGTTGAATCACCACATATACGATTGCAATAATCAAACCAAGCAGGGGTGTTGAAAGAAACCCGAGGAATACCGCAGGCACTGCCGCCAAAATAGGTCCGATGATAGGAACGAGTTCAAAAATTGCGGCAAGCAACGCCAAGATAATGGCATACCGAATGCCGAGAATGGTGAGCGCAAAGTAGACAAGAATACCGATAATGGCACCAAGCAGGAGTTGCCCCCGAAGCCACTGCCCGATCTTCATCTGAGCGCGTTTCCAAAGATCCAGCACGTACTCCTCATCACGGAGCGGAGTTACCAATCGGAGGAATCGCTCAATGCCTTTCTCCTGACTCGCGAGATAAAACGAAACTACAATCAGCACAATAGCCGAGAACACCCCGCCAAAAAGCCCGACAATAATCTCAATCATCCCTCCGCCGATGCTTGCAAAATCAAACGAGGGATTCAGGATCATGCTCTCCACACTTTGAGAGAACGTACTGTAAAAAGGAAGTCCTTGGAGAGAGCGCAACTCCTGGAGCAGTACCCGCTGGTAGCGCGGGAACGAATCAAGAAATGCTCTCATCTCGTCGGCGATAGAAGGCAGGATGAGGTATACCGCGCCGACGATGACCCCGATGGTAACAAGGTAGATGAGGAGTACTGCCATGATGCGCGGTACGCGGAATCGACTGAGCCATCTGACGCCAGGCTCAATGCCGGATGCGACAACGACGGCAAAGAGGAGTACCGCAATAATTTGACGCAAATAAAATAGACTGGTAACTGCCGCGGCAACCACCACAATGCGCATGAGCGATTGATAGCTAATTTCCCACGAATTCATATCGAGTTTGATACGGCGCGGAGTCTAGCGAAACCGAAAGAGGAGTTCTTCGAGCCTGGCTCGATCGGGGTCAGTGCCGAGTGCCGCGATATTCAGCCGATTTGGCCGGAAAAGCTCGCTCGCGACCGCCTGGACTTCGGACGCGGTAACTAGATCAAGCTTAGCAAAAACCTCATCAATTGTCAGGGGTATGCCAGTAAGCATTTCCTCGCTTCCGACAAAGCTCGCAACCGCGTTTGATGTCTCGAGCGACATCAGCATCCGCCCTTTGATAAAATCTTTCGTTCTCAAAAGTTCATCTGCCGGCACCGGATCCTCCCGGATGCGGCGGTATTCATCGAGTACTGCTTCAACCGTTTTTTCGACATTCTCATGTGCAACACCGGCATACGTTAAAAGATATCCGCGATTCGAATAGTTCTCGCTCGCGGCATACACCGTGTAGGCAAGTCCAAGCTCTTCGCGAATTTTAGAAAACATTCGAGAACTCCAGCTCCCTCCAAGAACGGTCGCCAGGAGATCGGCGGCGTAACGTTCCGGCCGGAACACAGGATAGCCGCGAAAACCGATAATGAGATGTGTTTGATCTGTTTGTTTTTTCTCGAGATGAAGACGCGCTTCATTCTGTTCCTCGTGAACATCCACATGAGTTCTCGGCTCGGAGTGGCGAATGTCCGAAAAGAGCGACGTGACGAGTTCGGTGACCTTTGCTTCATCAATGTTGCCGGCAACGATTACGGCCGTATTCTCGGCAACGTATTGATGTTCGAAATAACGCACAAGATCTTCCTGTGAGAGACTCCGCACCGTTTCCTCTTTCCCGGCAATATCCCATCCGGCCGGCTGATCTCCATAAAGATACGTATCCCACAAATCCCAAATCCTTGTCGCGGGATCATCGCGTCGCATATGCATCTCCTCAATAACCACCTGTTTCTCCTTCTCGATTTCCGGAGGTGCGAGAAGTGAATTCCTGTAAATATCCGCGAGAATCTCGATGGATCGTTCGAGGTACGGCGTTCCTGCTTTGATAAAGTAGCCAGTGGTCTCGTGAGCGGTGAATGCATTTGAAATAGAACCCATCTGATCAAGCTCTCTTCGGATACCATCGGCACTCGGTCGGTTCTTCGTCCCCTTAAAAAACATGTGCTCGAGAAAATGAGAAATGCCATTCTCTGGCTTAGTTTCATAATCCGAACCTGTCGCACACATAACCAAAATGGTCACCGTGTTCGTGCCCTGCATGGGGGCTACGATAATACGAAAACCGGTCGAAAGTGTGTTTTTCTTGAACATAATTACCGCAAGCGATCCTGAAATGTGGCGATAAGTTCCGAAACCGGGATACGTTCCTGCTTCATTGAATCGCGATCGCGCACCGTAACAGTATCGTGCTCAATGGTATCGAAGTCAACCGTAACGCACCACGGGGTGCCGATTTCGTCTTGCGAGTAATAGCGCTTCCCGATGTTTCCGCGATCGTCCCAAGCAACCATCATGAAGGGCTTGAGCGCACGATAAATCGCCTCTGCCTTCTCGACAAGTGTTGGCTTGTTTGCAAGAAGTGGAAACACGGCAACCTTGAACGGACTCAAACGACGGTCGATGGCAAGATACGTTCTCTCCCCCTCTTCCCGATACGCATCAATAAGGAAAAAAAGAATCGCGCGATCAACGCCACCAGAGGTTTCAATAACCCATGGGATAAAGCGTTCCTTTGTTGCTTCATCGAAATAGGAAAGATCCTGCCCGGAAAATTCGCTATGCCGAGAAAGATCCCAGTTCCCACGATGATGAATTCCTTCAAATTCACTCCATCCGCCGAAAGGACTTGCATATTCAATATCCCAAGCGGCCTTGGCATAATGAGCCCGCTCATCCGGAGCATGCTCCCTGAACCGAAGATTCTCGGAACGAATACCGAGCTCGCGATACCATTGCATTCGCTCGTTCTTCCAAAATTCAAACCATCGCATGGCCTCACCCTCGTCGGCTTTCACGAACCACTGTAATTCCATTTGCTCAAATTCTCGCGAACGAAACGTAAAATTTCCCGGTGTGATTTCGTTGCGAAACGCCTTGCCTATTTGTGCGATACCAAATGGAATTTTTTTCCGAGAAGAGTCGAGCACGTTCTTGAAGTTCACGTGTACTCCCTGCGTGATTTCACCTCGCAAATACACTTTGGTCTTTTCGCCCTCAACCGCGCCGAGCCCCGCCTCAACCAAAAGATTAAATGTTTTGGGCTCGGTCCATTCTACTTTCTTACCTTCATGAGTATTTTCATGCAATCGAAGCTCATCTTCGTGATCGGCACGAAATCGTTCGTGACACACTTTACATTCGACGAGAGGGTCAGTAAATGAAGCCACATGCCCGCTCGCTTCCCATACTTTGGGATTCATCAAAATAGCCGCATCCAACCCCACCACATCATCGCGCATCCGTACCATCGTATTCCAAAATTCCCGCTTCATATTCTGCTTGACCTCAACCCCAAGCGGGCCGTAATCCCACGTCCCGGCTAACCCGCCATAAATTTCTGAACCGGGGAAAATGAACCCTCTTCGTTTGGCGAGAGATACTATTTTTTCCATTCGATCATTCATACAACGAAAAGAAATTTAAGGCGGGCAAGTCCCACCCATACATTTCAGAACCGGGAAATATAAAGCCCCTGCGCTTTGCAGGCGAAACAATCTTTTCCATGTACACCTGAGGATCACTCATACTCTCGAGCCTACTGGATTACGGTTGAACTCGCCACTCGGTCCCAATACTCTTTTTATCGGTGAGAAGTTCTGTCGTAATGTCTCCAGCAGAGGCTGATTGCGTGGTATTGGTAAAGCTATCTCGACCTTCCGCCTGGATTCCCTGAACGAGGACAGGTGATGTATGCACTTGGTTCTCGGCAGGAGTAAGTTCGACCTGAATCGAAGCCCCTGCCGGAGGCCTCAAGATACCGGTTGCGGCCGTAAGGATGGGCACTTTCCAGACAAGCTCCTGGATTGAGGGGTTGAATTCGATAGTCCCAAGATCACTTGCAATGATCCCTTTCCATACGACTCCGCCCGGAAGCGCTGCACTTACTTCGATATCACGGAGATCATTCGCGCCACTCGTGAGACGCAAAAACACCGTATAGGTAGTGTTCCGTCGAACTTTCGGCGGGAGAGGCCCGGTATTCGGGATCGGCGAATCATAGTAAGTAGCACGGGCAGAAATCCCAATAGGCGACTCGAGCTTGAAATCAGCCAAGTCCTCGTAGAGAAGGATGACTCCCGCATAATCTGACGGCACCGACGCAGTATCAATCACGGTTTTTACGGGAAACAAAAAATTCTTGTCAGAAAAAGTACGGATGGGAAGTTGCGACTTCAAGGAAAACGAGAACGCGAGCGTCCCTTCTTCCCCGGGAGCCAGCTCCTGCAGGCGCGATTCGGATGCGGGATTCCATGTAAGGGTTTGTTTGGTAACGTCATAAAACCCGTGCTCTCCCCTCACTGATTCAAGTTGGACAAATTTCTCTGGGAACGAAAGCAGTATCGATATATTCTCCACCTTTTGCGGAAGATTATTTTTAAAGAAAATATTCCCGTCTATGCGATCCCCGGGGCCAAATGATCCTTGGCGCGCTCCGTTCAACGTGGTCTGAACCAGGAGAAGGGGGGCTGCGATGATTGGGCCATTGGTAGTATCCGTAAGAAGGAACCACTGTTGGGTATTGCCATTATACCGGCCGAGACGAACATGGAAAGACTTCACCTCTCCAGGGTCTCCCCGGATTGTTCCTGTCACCGAAAACGTCCGAGCGGTCCCCACGGTCAGCTCCGCAAGAGACCAAATCTTGGATTCTGGGTCGGGAAAAGCCGGGTCCGCTGTTTTCAACTGGAAACCTTCCGGAAATTCAATACCAAGCGACATTCCCACGAGTGGCTGAGAAAGCTCGGAATCAACGCCAACCGTGATGGTATAATCCTGACCTGAACTTGCGTGATCCGGTGCGTCCACCGTAACCGCAAGCGGTAACCTCGCAATAGTGAACCGAGTGTCAGCGGTGCGCGTGAGTTTTGATTGAATATTATCCGGACGATAGAGGTATACGCCGGATGTGGTGAACTCCTGACCCAGCATCCCGAAGATTCGAACGCGAACATCTTGGCGAATCTCCCCGCCGGACGCAACGTCAGGTAACTCAAGTTTCATGCGAAGCGGGCCTTGCAGAATGAGCCCCTCTTCGATATTTGCGCTGCCCTCTGGAAAGACGATGGTTACACTGCCCTCACGGAGCGCGACTGGAGAATGGTTTAAAATACGAATGGTGAATACTGCGGCTTCCCCTCCAGTTATTTGACTCGGGCCCAAAATAGAGAGCTCGACTTCGGCTGAGGGAAAGTAAATCGTATAGCCGATCCAAGCACCGATCGCAATGAGAAGCAACCCACCGCCGATCATAAGAGTATCCCGCAACATATGTCCCTTTCGGACCGGTTGCCCGGAAGGAGAAAGTTCAGAGCCCAGAGTAGCGGGAACCCAGGTACTTTTTACGTCGCCTTCAGTTTTGGTACGGGGAAGTGGCGACTCGCTCGGCGGAGGGGGAGGAGCATGATCCGGCTGTTTACGATAGAGTTGTTCCCGAATATCATCGAGTCGTGACATTGTCTTCTTCAGTATACCCGGTAGGAGAACTTCGAACACCTCATATTAAAAACTATACTGCAAAAAGAAGAGATAATCCCAGTAGTGGCAAAACCTGTATGATGGGTGGGAGCGGCCATCCGCTAAGAAACGTCACCTGAAACAACATGATAGCTAGGTCGAATAGCTATTATTCTACTCGCCGCTCGGTTCGAAGTTCCACTACTGGGTATACCGCGAACCACCGCGCCTCGACAGTGAAACTTCCTGAGGGCGTATCGCGAACATGAGTCATAAACCACATGAGTTCCTTCCGGAGTATTTCTTCGGAAATAGGAAATTGTTCCACATCTCCCAAAGCAGTTGATGCAATAAGGGAAAGAGTTCGAAATCGCATGCCCTCGATCGAATCAGGTGGCGGCAATACTCCGAGAAACGAAGAGAACCGAACATGGAACCAGGCAACCGCGCGATGAAGTATACCGAGGCGCCGAGCGCGATTAATCAAATCAAGCGCCCCTGTGGTCATATAAAAAAGTTCTTCGGATCGATCACGCTCCTCAAGTAAATTCTGATCAAGTGTTTGCAGAATGCCGTCGCGTGCCCGGAGCTTCGAGAGCGACCGCCGGATAGCGAAAAACGGCTCATCAAGCTTGGCGGTCGTAATCCGATAGCCATTGCGGCCGATCACAAAGGAAACAGAAGAACACGAACCCGGTTCAATATGCCCCTGCAGTTTTGCGCCATGCTTTCGTGCTCCTTGCGCGAGCAAACGAATTTTTCCGAAATCACGCGTGAGGGCTGTGACGAGCAGATCCGCCTCGCCCCATTCGATCCGCTTGAGAATAATCGCATCGGTGTGATACATAGGTTACGTTTTGGTAATGCCAATAGTCATATGAAGATCACCAAGCACGGCATCGCGCACGATCTTTGAACGCATGTGCACTACATATGTTATGGTGCGAGCTCCCACTTCGTGCTTGAGCATTACCTGCCACCGCGAAAGAAGGGAGTCCACCATGGCATCACCTTGAATCTCAACTCGAATTTGTTCCTTGGGACGAAGTTCTCCGTCGCGCCGCATTTCTTGAATGTTGCGGATGAGCTCTCTTGCAAGTCCTTCTTCACGAAGCTCTCGCGTGAGCGCAGTATCAAGTCGAATCTCCTCCTTCTCATGTGCATCAGCGACCACTTCTTTCACATTAATTTCATCTTTCAGGAGATTGAGGAGTTCGGGACTTTTTGCTAACTGCTTACTATTGATTATTAGTTTGGCGAGTGGTTGTCGCACTTTGATTCCTGCTTTCGCTCGCTCGGCAAGCGCGAGGGCCGCAAAGTGCCGCACTTGGGTCATTCCCTCAATGAGCTTTGTTTCCTGTTTCTTGTCGCCTAGGGCGAGCCTCGCCTTCGGCGGGATACTTGTTCTCTTTTGGGGCCAGGAACGAAGATGCACACTTTCTTCTTCAAGCCCTAATTTTTTGCGGAGTTCGTGATAAATTATCTCGGCAAGGAACGGAGTAAACGGCGCCATCAGTTCCGAGAGACGCAGAAGTACAAACGCAGTTGTTCGACTCGCTTCGTCCTGCTCGATTTTTGATTCGGGTTTCTGAAAACGACGGCGAGAACGTCGGAGATACCAGTTTGAAAAATCCTCTACGATAAAGCTATCAAGTAACCGCGCTGCCCCAACGACATCGTAATCGTTAAGCTGGGAGGTTATCGCGTGTGTGAGTTCGTCGAGCTTTGCGACTATCCATTGGTCCAATACATTCTTCGATGTTTGGGCCTCGAGCTTGAAATCCTGAATTTTATCAACATATGTATCAAAAAGGACCAAGCTGTTCCAAAGGGTTGATAATGCCCCACGGAGTTTCAGGAGCACTTCCTCCTCATTAAATCGAACAGAATCTCCCGGTGCATTCACGGTAAAAAAGAACCATCGGATAGCATCTGTTCCATACTTTTCGATCACCGCCCATGGTTCAACTGCATTCCCCTTCGATTTCGACATCTTCTGCCCATGTTTATCAAGAACCAAGCCCAAAGAAATCACATTCTTATAGGAAGCTCCTTTCCCGAGCAACGTTGATACCGCAAGAAGCGTATAAAACCATCCTCGAGTCATATCAACGCCTTCCGATATATAATCTGCCGGATATGGCAAATCCTTCGCATGCTCAAATGGATAATGATTCTGCGCAAATGGCATGGCTCCTGAATCAAACCAGACATCTGCGACTTCCGGGATTCGCTTCATCAAAGATTTACACTTCGCACAGGGAAACGTAATCTCGTCAACGAACGGCCGGTGGAGATTGACCTCTCCCGTATCATCGCGGGGGAGCTTTCGAAGAGGCACCTCAATAAGGCCGTCAGGAGCTATAAACTCATCATCCCTCGGATGCGAATCAATCATCTCCTGTTCTGAAAAGCCTTGTGAGGTACCCCAAAGAATCCATATGGGATCGGCATGACTGACGAGAAGAATAGTCTTCCCTGAATACTCCCGTTCGAGAGTATCAAGCAGTTCAACGACGCGCTTCCGTACGTCTCGAAGTGATTCCCCTCCCTCAGGGCGCATCTCAAATCGTCGTTGTTCGCTTCCGAAAAAAGCGTTGTATTCGGCATCAGACTTGCCTTCAAGTATTCCAAACTCAATTTCACGAAGACGTGAGTCAGTTCGGACCGATAACCCAAGGGCTTTCCCTATAATATTCGCAGTCTCATGAGCTCGCCCCACGGGGGAAGCGATAATCATATCTAATCCAAGAGAGCGCAACTGTTTCGCCTTCTTTTTTGTCCCATCCTTCCCCCTGTTGGTGAGATGAAATGTACTCGCGGATGACACTATGCCCATCATTAATGTCTCGGCATCTCCGTGCCTCATCGCAATATATTTATTCCGAGAAGGTCCGGCTCTCTTGGCGAATTCCTCAAGCGAACCGATTACCTCCTGGTGTCTGCACCCCCCACACTCCCAAACCGGAATGGGTGTCCCCCAATAGCGCTCACGGGAAAAAGCCCAATCCCTTACCTCACCCAAGAATTCTCCGAAGCGACCGCGCTTAATAGTCTCTGGGATCCAGTTGATGGTTTCATTATTCGCGACAAGATCCTTTTTGAGAGAAGACATCTTTATCCACCAACTTTGTCGCGCGTAATACAAGACCGGAGTGCCGCATCTCCAACAAAATGGATATTCGTGTTCGAACAGCTCTTCTTTAAAAAGAAACCCTCGCTCTTTGAGCGACTTGATAATTAATTCATCGGTTGCGGGGTCCTTCACATAGAGACCGGCGAGCCCATGGCTGAGGGAAGCAATAAAATGCCCAGTTTCGTCTACCGTATGAAATGCCGGCAACCCCACTTGCTTCCCAAGCCGGTAATCATCTTCACCGTACATGACTGCCGTATGTACGATGCCGGTCCCCTCCTCCATGGTTACAAAATCCCCCGCGTAGATTCGATGTGATGTGGTCGAGATAAGTTCTTGTACCGAAAAAAGTGGTTCATACTCAATACCGAGCAATTCTTTCCCCTTGAATGTATCAATATCGTCGAGCATCAGTCGGCTACGGTATTCTGGTGGAAACTGATGAGATTCAACAAGATCACGAAATCGCTTTTCGCCAAGGATAAGCCACTGCCCCTTTACGTCAGGGTCGGGAATGCGAACATAGGTTTCCTTTTCGTTCACCGCTAAGGCCACGTTTCCGGGAAGAGTCCAAGGCGTCGTGGTCCAGGAAAGAATCACAGTTCGCTCCCACTCTCGCGATTTCGCTTTGAGATGAAATCGGACGTAGACCGATCTATCTTTTACTGTCTGATATCCGAAACCAAGTTCGTGGCTTGAAAGAGGAGTTTCGCATCGGGGACACCATGGCAAAACTTTAAAATCCTGATAAAACATCTTCTTCTTCCAGGCATCCCGAATGATCCACCAGAGCGTCTCAATATAATTGGTAGACAACGTAAGATATGCGTGTTCGAGGTCGAGCCAATACCCGATTCGTTTTGTGAAACGCTCCCACTCCTGCTTATGACGTAATACCGACTCGCGGCACTTGGCATTGAATGCGGCAATGCCATAGCGTTCAATATCCTTCTTTGACTTTAAGCCGAGTTCTTTCTCAACTTGAATTTCAACCGGAAGCCCATGGGTATCCCACCCGGCTTTTCGCGGCACCGAAAATCCCTGCATGGTGCGATGCCGGACAATAATGTCTTTAAAAACCCTGCCTTCGAAATGATGAATCCCAGGAAGACCGTTTGCGTAGGGAGGTCCCTCGTAAAATACAAACGGCTCCCCTCGCGATGTCTTCGCGAGGGTCTTTTTAAAAATGTCATTCTCATCCCAGAACTCAAGAATTTGCTCCTCGCGTTTCGGGAGATTCAATTGACGATCCTCTGATGACATATTGGCTATAATAGCTGATTTTTTGCAATTAAAAAAGCTCCTCTGTACTGGCATCACACAAAAAAATGTGCTACAACATTAACACCCCCCAAAAAACCTAAGGAGGTGCGCCATGCGCGCATTCGTCGGGACCCTGCTTGTCGCGTTGATCCTGAATTCGGCTCCGGCTCTGGCCCAGACCGGACGACAAGCTCCTCTTCCTCCGGATATCGCACCGGCACGCACACAGTTGCGCGAGCTCATCCAGGGACACCCCCGTGAAGAAATCCGCACGGAGTTGAATGGGTGGATAGTTGGAGGATCCGTGTTCCTCGCGTTTCAGTCGGACAGGATGCCGCTCGAACTCACTGTCGAACTCGTACGCGTCAGCGACAGGCTTGAGCCAGCGCTCATTGTAAACCCCACATTTCTCGCGACTCCGGCGCATCTCAACGCCAAAGCCGATCTCGCATACAAGCGGCTCGTGATCTTTTACGGGTACGTTATCTTGAAAAACCACCTCACGGGGAAGTTGCCGCTTCGTCTGGCGGGTCTCGGTCCAAATGAGAGTCTGGCTGATCGCGCCGAACACCTGTGGCAGGTGCAATACCAGGCATACCTCACCATGTGGCAACTCGCGAAAGAGCTGCGAACGGAATACCTTTTGGATCCCGCCTACACTCTCTCGCGCCAGTATGGTGAAGAGCGCGGGGTCCTCGAAGGGTTTGCGGCACTCTTGGTAAGCAATGGCTCGAGCGAATTCAAGCCGCTCTTCAAGGCAATCTTTCGACGAGAGGTCGAGAAACTGAAATACAAAACGTAGGGCGCGATGGCCCTCGTAACCCGCATCAAGCTTGATCCGGGTTCTTTTTTATTACATCTCCTCCGGCGCCTGAATACCGAGAAGGGCTAAACCAGTTCGAAGGGTGTGAGTAACGCCAGAAACAAGAGCAATGCGAAGGTTTTGCTTGGCGAGATCACTCTCCTGCGATACAGGATGCGAGTGATAAAACTCATTCGCGAGTTTTGAAAGGCCATAAAGATAATTCGCGAGAGTATTCGGAGCATACTCGAGAAGTGAATCTCGAATCGCTTCGGGAAAACGCATGATCATGACAAGTAATTGGTGCTCAAGCGCGTCCAATTCCGTTCCCAGTGCCGTCTCTCGGGGTATTTCTACTTTTCGAAGAATACTATTCAGGCGGGCATACGTATATTGAAGGTAGGGTCCCGTATTACCGTTGAATGAGAGCGCTTCATCCCAACGAAATATAATATCCGACTTCCGATGATGCGAAAGGTCGAAATACTTGATGGCGCCGATACCCACGGCCTCAGCCACGGCATCGGCATTCTTCAATTCAGAATTTTTTTCTTGAATTGCCGCGCGAGCTCGCTTTGTTGCTTCATCAAGCACGGCTTCAAGTGAAATCGCAGTTCCTGCGCGAGTACTCATGGCACCCTCCGGGAGGGACATGAAGCCGAATTCTATATGCTCCGATTCGCCAACTCCTTCAAAACCAAGGAGCTCGGCAACTCGAAACAATTGCTTGAAGTGATGAGACTGCCGCACATCAACGACATATAAATTCTTCGAAAATTTCCAATGCTCTTTTCGATATTGAATTGTCGCAAGGTCGCGCAGTAAATACGTAGATGCACCATCGGATTTCACAAGCACGGCCTCATCAAGCCCGTACGAAGTAAGATCCACGATGGCGGCTCCATCGGCTGTTTTCGTCGCGATTCCTTTCGCGAATGCTAAATCAACAATCTTTGGCATCGCATCTTCGTAACTGCTCTCAGGGCGATGCTCGTCAAAAGGAAGAAGGCCAAGTCGCGTGGCGCTTTCCTCAAGTTTCTTCATCGAGACCTCAACCATCCACTCCCAAATTTTTCGATTCTCCTGATCCCCGCGCTCAAGCTTCGCGAATTCTTCTTTCGCCTGATCTCGCCTGGCTGGATCATCGACAATGCGCGCGTTCTCCTCTTGATACAATCTTTCAAGCGCATCAAACGGATCTCCACTTCGTTCTATATCCTCTTTTTTGACCTTATTTTCTCGATACGCCAACAACAAAATCCCAAACTGCGTTCCCCAATCACCAACATGCGTATCAGAGACTGCATTGTATCCGACATGGCGAAACAGGCGCTTGAGAGCATCCCCGATTACGGCAGAGCGCAGATGCCCGATATGCGGGCGCTTCGCAATATTCAACTGAAAATACTCAACCAGAATGGTTTTCCCTGCGCCTTCGCCACTCTTTCCCCATTCAGCGGGATTTTTCAGGAGTTGCCCGAGGGACTGCAACAAAAAATCATCACGCAGAAAAAAATTAATGAATCCCGGTGGGGCCGCGCGAACATCAGCAAACAAATCGCGGTAGGTGCTCCTTAATTTCCCGGCAATTGCCTCTGCGATATCGAGTGGCTTCTTTCCTGCAAGCTTTGCGACCGAAAGTGCCACATTCGTTGCATAGTCGCCGTGGCTCGGATCAGTAGGTACTTCGACAGTAATAATGGGGAGCTCGAAATCCTCAAGAACCCCTTCTTTTTTGAGGTTTTCAATTACTGCATTGATTGCACTCCGTATGGCACCCCGCAATTCATTCTGCATAACAGTATCTCCAATCTAGCAAGAATAGGGAGATAAAAAAATGGATGGGAAGCTCTCCCATCCAAATGCCTCTCGCCTAGCGATACTTCAACCAGGCAGTCAGAACACCAGCGAGGATCACGGCCACGACCATGGCCCCGAGAGTCCATGGCATGAGTATGGTGAGAGCCCACTCTGCGGAAAATGGCTCTTCATCCCCGCAGAACTCGCAGCCCTCGCAACTCACCACATACAACTCACCGAGATCGTGTCTTGAAGAAACCCGACCCTCAACAACCTCCCTAAGATCGTCTCCTCCGGGCCCTGCCTGGATTCGACACATGTCTACCTCCCGAGTGTCTCGAGGGTGAGTGGCACCTCCACGTCGAGGAACCCGCCGCCAGCATTCTTGGCCCGATACGGAATCGGCTCGCGAGTGTGCAAAGACACCTTGTCGTCCCCACGCTCCTCCATGAACCCGAAGGAGCGCATGGTGCAGAGAATCCTCACAGCCTCGCCGAACGTCGCGCCACTACCTTTCACGGTAGCGAGAATCGGGAGAAAAGCATCCCACACCTTCCGACTTAGCGTACCCATCTCGAAGACCTGATGGTCGCGATAGTACTCGAGAAATGTCAACATGCTTGCCCCGACCGGCCTAATCCAGGACTCACCCACACGAAACTCCTCGTAGGACAGAGACCTCAGCTGATCGACTGCCTTGATCCAGATCACGGATTCGACATCCGTCGCGGGATTCACCATCCGGTAGACCATACCCACCGCAGGCGGCTTGGTCTCGATCTCGGCGAAGACCTGACTCCCGCGCTTGATACGACCAGGAACTGCACTCGAAGTACTACTGTCGTGATGCGTCATGGCGTGTCCCTTCCTTCCTTGGTAGGGTGAGGGTGAATGGAAAGAACTCCTATGGACCTCGCAACCAATCGGAAAGCCCGGTTCGACTACGAAATCCTCGATTCCTATGAGGCTGGTATACAATTATCCGGACATGAAGTCAAATCGCTTCGCGCACATCACGGAACGATTCTTGGCGCATTCGTCATCATTCGCGGGGGTGAGGCATTTCTCGTGAACGCCCAAATCCCCCCGTACCAGGCCGCAAATACCCCAGCTGGATACGACCCCACCCGAGCCCGAAGGCTTCTTTTAAAGCGCTCTGAATTAAATGAATTAATTGGGGCATCGGTCGAGAAAGGCTTGACCTTAGTGCCTCTTTCCCTCTATACTAAGAAATCCAGAATCAAACTTTCGTTCGGACTTGCACGCCGGAAAAAGAAATACGATAAGCGTGAAGTAATCAAGCGACGAGACATCGAGAGAGAAGTCAGACGGAGCTTATAAGCATATAAGCGAGGTAAGCGGATAAGCTGTAGCCGCTCATAGCTTATTGGCTTATAAACTTATCTTGCTTATCAGCTGTATTAACCGGGGACGCTAGGCTTCGACAGTTCGTGAACAGTTGAAATGCAGACCGAGGGCGCTTGGGTCACCTCGCAAAAAACCCGCACCGAATACGTGCAAACGCATTCAAAAATGCATTTACTCCTGCTTTTGCAGTAGCATAATGTAACCCCCGATCCCGCTTACAGCGGGACGTCGGGGCATCGGCAGACGAATGCTCGATACGTCTCAACCGGTGTCACTAATCGAGCTTGGGCCGCCGACTCCGGTAACGCGGCTGAATAAAAACCGGAACGGAATCATGGATATTTTGCTGAACTTCGAGTTCATGATTCCGAGCTCATCAGTTCAGCTATGTCTGTAGCAGTTTCAGTTGAACGCGATCTGGACAGGGGTTCAACTCCCCTCGTCTCCATCGATTCATCATTTTGGGGAAAAATCGTAACATATCACACGGCCTATCCTTCGACGATTCCGCATCAACAATCAAATAAAGGCTGAACGCGTTCGCGCCATTGACGAGACGGGGAAGAGCCTCGGGGAGATGGTGCTTGATGATGCCTTTCGCATTGCCGAAGAACGGAGGCTCGACGTGATCGAGATCGCACCAACCGCAAAACCTCCCGTGGTGAAAATCATGGACTTCGGCAAGTTCAAATACGCCGAAGCGAAAAAAGAACGCGAACACCACCCGAAGGAACACGCGAGTGAGACGAAAATGCTCCGGATCGGTTTTAAAACCGGGAGGCATGACCTCGAACTCCGTGCCCGACAATCCGAAGAGTTTCTTGCCGAGGGTAATAAAGTAAAAGTGGATATGGTGCTCCGAGGACGCGAAAAAGCACTGCGTGATTTCGCAAGAAAACGCTTCCAAGAATTTCTTGCTCTCATCCCCGGCGCGACACTCGAACAAGGAGTCAAATCAACCCCCCAGGGATTTACGGTAATTCTCCGAAAAGCCTAATACTATGCCAAAACCAAACAAATCAATCCAAAAACGATTTAAACTCACCAGAACCGGAAAACTTATCCGTCGAGTTTCTGGGCAGAATCATTTTAATTCCAAAGAATCACGCACCTCACAGCGCCGGAAAGGATTGGGACGCGCAGTTGACGCATCTTTCCGAAAACAAGTTCTCGCTGGTCTTGGATAACACAAAAGTACTATCCACTATCCCCTAACCCCTACTCTCTCATCCTATGACCCGAGTTAAACGAGGTGTCACCGCCCACAAACGCCGAGAAAAAATACTCAAATACGCCAAGGGCTTTCGCTGGAGCCGCAAATCAAAGGAGCGAGCTGCCCACGAGGCGCTGTTGCATGCGTGGTCCCATGCATTTGCCGACCGAAAGCGAAAAAAGCGTGAATTTAGGCAACTCTGGAATATTAAAATCAATGCTGGCGTACGCATACACGGTATGAACTATTCGAGGTTCATCGCAGCTCTCGCGAAAAAACATATCTCACTTGATCGAAAAATTCTCGCTGATCTTGCCGAACACGAGCCTAAGGTATTTGCGAAAGTGGTTGAGGCAGTAAAGTAACCCATGCAAAAGCCATTCACAAAAGCGCCTTTGGGCGCTTTTGTTGTTCTGTCTCACTCATATGAACATGGAGCTCCGCGCGGCAAGACCGCGCGGAGCTCCATTTCACCCCCTCCTTTTCGCGTTTAATGAGTCTATATATATCACAAGCACTTTGTCATCTCATGTGTTACTTCTGTACAACGACACAACTGCGCAAAAGGAGGGGGTTTATTGTTTGTTACCGTTCATCCGCGCCCCGACCGCGGTCGGGGCGCGGTATTCTGGACAAACAATAAACAGAAAAAGATCCCTATTATTCATGAAGAAGGCGCGTGAGAAAAAACATTAACCCTGCCCCGCCAATCATAAGAATAAATTGCATCAAAAAATGCATGAAACCGCTTTCTTCGTGGGTCTCCGGGATAAGATCGGAAAGCGCAAGATAAATGAAGTTCCCGCCGACAATACCAAGAATGTAGGGGAGAATTCCTGAAATATAGGTCCCGAACGCGTAACTGAGGAGAGCCCCGGCAAGTGTCGTAAACGAAATCAAAAAATTATACCAGAGTGCACGAGTTCGGCTATACCCTCCGCGGAGCAATATCGCAAAGTCAGCTATTTCCTGAGGAATTTCGTGAATAAGGACCGCGACCGTTGTTGCAATACCAAGTGGAGTAGACACGAGAAAACTTGCCGCAATCGCAACTCCATCAATAAAATTATGTACGGCATCCCCCATGAGAACGAGTTTTACATACGGGCGGACCTCGTGATCATGAGCGTGATGATGATACCAACGAAGTAGTTTTTCCGCCGCAAAAAAAATGAGGATTCCGGAAACAATCATGAGCAGTGACGACTCAACCCCAATCTCCTCTATCACTTCAGGAATAATGTCAAAGAATGCAACGCCGATAAGTGCGCCAATGGCAAACCCTAAAATCCTGTGTGCAAACGCACTCACAAACGAAGAGCGCCCGAAGGCAATCAAGACTCCGCTGAATGATATAATTGATTCTGCGAGAGCTGCAAGAAAAATATAACTGAACATAGTATTAGGTAATCATCCGATATGATTTAATACGAAATATATTCAAGTTAATGCGATCACCCTTGATCTCAACATCTTCTGACCGAAGCCGTTCTTTTTTTCTCGCAGTCCCCCCGGGAAACCCAAACCCGCCCACTTGGCCGTCGGAACGAATAACGCGGTGACACGGCGTCTTAGGGTCGCGATTTTGACTCAATACCGTACCGACGTGCCTCCATGCTCTTGGACACGCGACGGCGCGCGCAATATCAGCGTACGTGGCGACCCGACCCTTTGGGATGCGCCTTGTTGCGGCGTAGATTTTTTTCGATAAATTCATATGCGCGTTTGATAATATCTTTCGTATTTTTGAACTTAGAAATCGCGACTGCATCCTTCGGGGAAAACCATCCAAACCCCTCATGTTCCTCCGATACGATGATTTCGCGGCGCTTCGTCTCTACCAAATACAGTATAACAATTTTGAAGATAGTACTTCTCACCCGAGGGTTCTGGCTCTTCTCATGCGCTCGACGATGGTAATCTCGTCCCTCAAAAAAGGAAAATCGATCCGTGGCTTTAAACCCAGAAATAATGGAAAGATCGCTTCGCTTCAACCCGGTTTCCTCTTCAACTTCGCGGAGGAACGCTGCTATCGAGCCCTCTCCCTGCTCAAGATGACCCTTGGGGAAATTCCAATAGCTCTTGCCGTGATACATGAGGAGGAATTTGACACCTCCGGTTAGCTCACGACGAAAGACAATTGCTCCTGCGGAAATTTGTTGCTTTACATTACTCATTTGAGTGCGGCAAGAAATTCTTTCAGTGGTTTTGTATTTACGATATTTCCTTTCTCGGCCCAGCCGCGCCTTGCCTGGGCAATACCAAACTTCAGAGATGAGAAACCGACGAGTGAATGCGCATCGGAGTCAATGACCATGCGAACCCCCGCATCAACGCATCTTCTGATGTATTCATCCTTCATATCAAGACGTTCCGGGGAGGCATCTATTTCGAGGATTGTCCCGGTCTTTTTGGCGGCCTGAATGACTGCATCCATATCAACTTCGTAAGCGGCCCTGCGATTGATGATACGCCCAGTTGGATGAAACAGGATATCAACATGCGGATTCTCCATGGCGCGAATAATGCGCTTGGTCATCTCGCGAGCCGTCATTCGAAAATGCGAGTGAACTGCCGCGCCGCAAGAGTCCAGTTTTGAGAGTGTCACATCGTTGATATCAAGCGAACCGTCAGCCAGAATATTCACTTCCGCTCCTTTCAAGATGGTGATGCCCGAGAGTTTCTTGTTGAGTCGGTCAATTTCAAGCATCTGCTTCTCGAGTTTTTTCTCATCAGCGCCTCCGGTCATTGCAAGTGAACGCGTGTGATCCGTGATCGCGATGTAGGAAAGTCCTCTCCGCTTTGCTTCATGCGCCATCTCCTCAATCGAATTCGCGCCGTCAGTCCAGTTGGTCTGCACCTGGAGATCCCCCCTAAGATCATCATACCCGATAAGTTGCTTCGGCAGTTTCCCTTGGATAGCTGTCTCGATCTCTCCACCATTCTCTCGAAGCTCTGGTTGAATGTAGCTCATGTCAAGTGCTTTGTATAGATCCTCCTCGGTTCGGCCCGCGACCTGACGCGTTCCACGGAAGAGCCCATACTCATTCAGCTTGAGACCTTTTTTGATCGCGATCTCGCGGAGTGCCACATTGTGTGCTTTCGAACCGGTGAAGTAATTGAGGGCGGCACCGAACGATTCTCGGGGGACAACCCGGAGATCGCAATCAAGCCCACTCGCAAGACGCACCATGGACTTTGTAGCACCGTGAGCATACACGTGCGTCACCTCTGGCATAGAAACAAAATAATCCATGATCGGCTTCGGCTTTCGAGATACCACAAGAAAGTCCGCATCTCCGATTGTTTCCTTCATCCTGCGAATTGATCCTGCGGCAATTGCCTCCTCCACCCCTTCAAGGCCGGAGAGTCGTATCTGAAGTTCTTGTGCGATAGGGTAAATATCTCCGAGAAGAAATCGTCCGCCGCTCTGCTTCACAAATTCAATACCTCGTAAAATATTTTCCTCGGTCTTGGCGCCAAGAGTCGCGATATGGCGAATTTTTCCGGCGTGTGCCGCTTTCTCAAGGTCCCCCAGATTCCGAATTTTCAACTTCTGCCAAAGAAGTTTAATTTTTTTCGGACCAAGCCCTTCAACCGATTTCAAACCTTCGAGGTCAACCGGAATCTTTTTCTTCATCGCCTCATAGTCCTTCACGTGGTGCGTTTTGATGTACTCCTCAATCCGCTCCGCGATTCCCTTCCCCACATCGGGAATATTCATGAGCGCCTTGAGACCCCCCTTCCTATAAATTCCAACCACATCCTCTTCGAGTGAGGCGAGAGAGAGTGAAGCCTTCTCAAATGCGCGCGGCTTAAAGGGAACCTCCTCCATATCAAGGAAGATGGACATTTCAAGAAGGATTTTCGCTATTTCGACATTGATCATTAATTCTATTCTAGCAGGAAAGAATAGCATCGTACCCGACATCGAAACCTTGACTTTTTGATAAATGCACTATACATTACACACTGGCTGGCTCGCGTGGTGCCATAGAACCACGCTAAACATTCTCCGCGTACCGCTCCGGTAACCAGCCCGGAGTACCGCAAAGGAGATACAAATGACGCACCTTCAATGGGTCTTCCAGAGCATCCTCGGCAAACAGGGATACTTTGTGTATACCCCGGCCCATGCATGTGAGGACCTCCGTACTGGGGAGGCCAATGCCGTGCAGTTCAAGCTGAATCTCAACGGCACGGCACGCTACTCCTGGAAGGATCACCCGCTCTTGCCGGCGATCGAAAGGATCGAGCGGGGCGAGCTCACTCTCTTTCGTGCCAACGTCCTCGACATCTCCGAGTGGAATGAGTTGAGCAGTGCTTTCCAACTGGATCGCGGTTGGGGATACCTCGATCTCCAAGACGGATCGGTAGTTGAGCTCGTTGCGGCTGAGTTCGAGGTCGGAAAGAATGGAAAGGAATGGACGAATCGGGTGTCCGGACGGATCGTAGCGGTGAGGCAGAGATTCGAGCCCGACCGGATCGCACGGATCGGCCACCTCGTCGAAGAGCACCTCCATCAGGCAAGGAAAACGCAGCCACTGGATATCATCCGCGTTGCCGACTTTCTCAAGCTTGCTGCCGTGAGGTGGGACACAGAGTAAAGCGAGCAACCCAAACGCTCGCAGGCCGTTGACAGCAGTTCAACGGTTTTTTTCTTTCCTTCACTCCCCTCGAATGCACCCACATGTTTTTCTTCATCGGGTTGGCAGTGGGATCCATTGGCTGAAAATCGCTCCGATGTACATCGGAGCGATTTTCTAAAGATAAAGGCGTGAAGAAAAACATATGGGTGTATTCCTCTACACTCGCTTTTGTTCGATAAAGACCCTCCCGACTGATCTCGGAACCTTTGGGCGAATGTACGGTTTGAGGAAAATGAGAATGATGAGACCAACAAGCATGAGTACTCCATTGATCAAATAGAGCGAACGAATGCCGATTAACCCCACGAGGATGCCGGAGAATACGCCGCCGATAGCGGATCCTGCCCCTATGGAAAAACTCGATTGAAGCGTCCACTCAAATCCTTCAGAACCGCTGTCGATGTGTCGCGTAAAAATGGCGTAGAGCGGCGGAACCGCGAAGGCATCCCCAATCGCAATCAAGAGTTGGATCGCAAAAATATGCCAGAGGCTCGTTGCGAAGTAGAACAAGAAAATGCCCCCGGTGGTGATCGCAATCCCAAGTAAAAGCGAATGGTAATCGTCAATCTCTCCGTGGTTGCGATCGATCCAGCGGGCAATGGGAAGCTGAAGAAAAGATTTTGCGGTCCAGTACACGGCCGAAGCAAAACCGACCGCGGCTGCAGCAGCACCGATATCGTTGAGCACAAACACGGCAAACAGCGGCACATTTAAGTTCGCCGCGACCGTGAGAATGAACTGAGCAAAAATAATAACAAGGATAACCCGATTGAGTTTGAGAAAAGAAAAGTTCATATATTATCCGAAGAGCCCTGTTTGGGGCGAAGCAAAATTCTTGCGATCGGCCTCATTAAAAATTTTGATTTTCCCGTACTCACCGTCATATCCAGGCTCGATCAGAACCTTGCCCTCGCGAATACGAATAATGCCCTCAGCGATTTCAGGAGTGGCAGCTGACCTCAACTCTCTCGCTGAAACCTCGAGGAGTATTCGAAATTCAGTTCCGAGCACAGCGATAAGATCGTGGTAGGCTTGTTTCACTTTCTTTGATACTACGCCGACATCAAATGCCTCGGCAATGATCTCATCAAGCGGCACCATGTTCCGAAAGGGAATCGCGCCTTTCGGCTTTTTCCCTGGGGCGCGATCTGCGAGTGCCGCCACTCGATTGAGCACCCCCACCGTCACTCTCTTGCCGCACACGGGGCATTTCCCGCCTGCTTTTTTTGTCTCCTCCGGCGTCATGCGGATCTTGTGACTCGCATGTCCATCATAGTGGTATTTCCCCTCCTCGGGGAAAAACTCAACGGTAAAAAGAAAACGCTTGGGATCGTGGGATCGTATGGCATCAAATATGCCGCGATACGAGAGTTCGCACTGAAACACATTTGCCTCGCGCCCGATGCGCCGAAGCGAATGCGAATCCGAATTTGATATGAGGGCAATTGAGTCGAGCTTCGAGAGCCGCCAGTTCATGGCCGGATCGCTACTCAAACCCGTTTCAACCGCGAAAATGTATTTCGTATAGTCGCCGAAACACTCCTCGAGTGAATCAAACCCCGACATTGAACCAAATACCGAAAACCATGGTGTCCAACAATTATGAACGCCTGCAAATTCAGTTACATATGAATTATCTTCTTCTACTTCGAGATTAAAGACTTCTCCCTCGTAATCGACAGTCTGAATGTCACGAATAGGCATATACACATAATTTTCATCGATCCAACCATGACGTACCGTCGTTTTGCTTTTGAACTGCGAGAACTCAGGCTCATCAAGAAAGCGATAAGGATCTTCAAAAAATGCGAGACGATTCAATGCGTATAGAGTATGCCGTGCGACTATAACTCGTCCGCCGAGAATGTGCTTACCTCTGGCGGTATAAGCATCAATTGTATCCTGATAAATAGATGGGATGATACCAAGTTTGAGAAGAATAATTTTCATTTGATTCATGAGCGTGCGTGATACCGTATACCCCTTATCACCACGCCACCATCCCCTAAATATTTCGGCTTGCAACTCGGATGACAAACCGAGCCCCCATAAGGGCAATCCTTTGGTTGCTGCTGAATGTTCATGTGCTGTATAGCAAAAATTCGCAAAAAATTCCTGCACAATTTTCGAATAAAAAGTAATCTCCGTACCCGCGCCCAGAAGCTCCCGAGAGCCGACATGATTGATACCAAAAACAAAACGCATAAGCGATATGACATCCTGGATATAGCGGTTTTCGCTAGTGTGAAAGGTAAATCCGATGGCGTCACGGCCATTCACATATCCTTCGGCGAGAAAATAGCCGATAAGTCTACAAAACTCTTTCGTAATCGGAATGTCTCGATGCATTATTGCAGATCGGGTACCAGCACTCCGGACGGTTTCTTTTGTAACCGCAACCGACCCTCGTGGAGCAAACTCAGCAAGATCCACATGCGAATGATTTGCATAGCTTTGCTGAAAACGTGGATAGGTCAAAACATCCCCGACTTCGAGTTCTGCCGCAGAAATCCACGTTGGCCGATACTCCCGAAAATGTTTTTTTGTACAGGAAATGTCACTCTCATGGGAGGGTTTGCAAATTCCCTTGCTCCAGTGACAATTCTTTGTGGTTTTGATTGCATAGAAGGGGTGTTCTGGGGTAGTAGTTAAGCCCTGGCGAAAATAGTATGGCTGAATCTTGAATACCTTTCCGCGGTAAGGCCGATGAAGTGTTTCTTTTACTTTTCGCCATCGCCCTCTGTGAGTATAGACTTCATCTCCTGCTTGAATTTTTTCGATTGGAACAAGAAATTGACTCTTCCCATGGACGAGTGTGCCGGGAAGAAGGCAATGAGCTGGGACGACCATTGCGCTTGGGTCCGTATTCAACACAATCTTGGCAAGCTCTTCGGCATCAAGCCCCAAAATAGGACGCCCATCTGACTTGAGATTCCCCCGCCAATCCAGTTCTTTATTGATCTTCTCTGCGGTCTCGATGGACGGCGCGAAGATGAGATTATGGATGCGGCGCACCCTGCCGCCTTTCTTATAAATACTCGAAATTTCAACCGTGAGCAAAAAACGAGTTTCGACCTTTTGAATTTCGAATTTTGAACTTGTTTCGAATTTCGTGCTTCGTGCTTCGGATTTTAACTTGTAGAGTCCCTCCTCCGCGGGCTCCAATTTCTCTTTGATCTCTTTCATCCACTTCGGATGCGTAAAATCTCCGGTGCCCATCACCGTAATACCCTTCATACGCGCCCATATATCCAAATTCTCAAGAGTCATGTCGCGCGACACCGCTCGAGCAAAGGGCGAATGAATATGAAAATCTCCTACAACGCGCATACCCAGTAGTAGAAACTCGATTATTGAACTAATTTACCAAGACTATACACATATAAACTTATCCTCCACTACTCCTTTCTCTTCTCCAACCCAACCGAATTCTCACTACTGGGCATATCTGAAGATCGCCTCCCCCGCAGAATCGCAATGATCGAAGGAATGGATGATAAAACGATAATGCCAAGAATAATGGGAATGAGGTAGCGATCAATATTGGGGACCACATTCCCAAGCGTGTATCCTATCAGCGGCAACCCGAGCGCCCAGAGCGCGCCACCAATAACGTTGTAGGTAAAAAATCGCGGATAATCCATGGCGCCGACTCCCGCAAGAATGGGCGCAAACGTGCGCATTGCAGGCATGAAGCGCGCAAGGATAAGCGCTTTCCCGCCGTGGCGTTCATAAAAATGCCGTGCCCGAAGTAAATATTCCGGACGAAAAAATAGCGATCGCTCGCGCGTAAAAATTCTGGGACCGACCCGTTTTCCAAACGCGTACCCCACGTTATCGCCAAGCACTGCCGCCACGAACGATCCACCGGCAAGAATCCAAATATTGATATACCCTTGTGATGCAAGGAATCCGGCGGTAAAAAGGAGTGAGTCGCCAGGAAGGAAGAACCCAAAGAGCAAGCCGGATTCGGCAAACACAATTGCGAATATGCCGAAAAGGCCAACCGCGTGGATCAACGAAACAAGATCAATTCCGAAGAATGTCGACATGGCCTGTAAGATTATGCCTACAAAAATCGAGTGATTTCAATAACAATTCCCCCAACAAACATGAGCGCAAGTATACCAGAGATAGGACGTGGAATCGAAAGTCCTCCGTCTGCCCGGGGCAGGCGCTGATGCATGGCAAGAATAAAAATGCAATCAAGCCCAACGCCAAAGACGCCAATGATGCTCACGATCTGTATAAAATCCTGAAACCCAATGGCCCAGAGAAGTAGAGGAACACCAACCACAACAAGCCAGGCCGCTTTGGTTGGCAGCCCGGCATCCTGCTTGAGTACCCCATGGAATACCGTTCCGAGCGGAATGAACGAAGTCATTGCCGCCAGGAACCCAATCAGAGCTCCTGCAAGGAGATAGCCGCTGCCGATCGCCTTCGCAATACCGAGAAACGCATCGGGCGTTGTTGAAGTCCCTGTTACCCCGACAACCGCAATCGCAAAAAGGAAATACAGCACCGCAGATGTAATCGTTCCCAATAACACAACCCGCCGAAGCAAACCCCGACGTTCTCGACCCAGGAGGATCTGCATATCAGGAATGATCGCGGCACCCGCCAAGGAAAACAGGAGAACTCCATAGGGAACGAAAAGTCCGGTTGCTTGGAATCCGGTGAGAAACGAGCCAGTCGCATGCGGAAGCAATAATACGCCCAAAAAAATGATTGCTCCGATCAAGAGCACGGTGAGGATCCCGTTTGCCACCCCTTCAAATCGGACGCCGCGAAGCATAATGCCAACACCGAGAACGTAAAACGCAAAAACGCCCGCTAAAGCAGGGACATTGGGCAACATCCAAGTGAGGAGAGATTGTAAGAAAAATCCGCCGAGGACAATGTAGGCGAGAAGTGATCCCGAAAGACCAAACACGTACGATGCAAGGGAGAGAAAGCCCGCACCTCTTCCAAGATACGAGCGAACGTAGCCGGGCAGGCGGTGCGTGGTTCCGGCCTCAAGTACCACATCCGTGTAGGCAAGGTGGACAATAACTACTGCCGCGGTAAGAATCACAAGGTCGAGCAACCCCGTGAGAAATCCTGCTTTCGCAAACACAAAAGGGATGCCAAACATCCCTACGCCTACGATTGTTCCGACTAAGAGAAAGAAGGATTCAAGCTCAAGCCCGAACCTCTTCATAATTTGTCGTCTTTTTCCTTTTTGATGAGCTCAATCACCTTCTGAACGAGTACTTTGGGGTCGCTATCCCATACCACTTTTCCGCCGCCGCGGTGCGCCTCTTCAATAATTTTCTTGATAATGTCGTCGGTCATCCAACCTGAGTTCGTGAGAATACCGATCGGCTTATTATCTTCGAATGCAATGGTAAATTCATTGATCGTACCCATACGGCCGCAAGAAACAATGACACCATCAGCACTCCGGGTAAGGAGAAGGTTTCTGCCGGAATATCCAAATCCGGTGTAAACAATCATGTCATGATAATCAAGCGGCAAACGATATTTCTTGACATGTTCTTGCTCAGATCCGCCGGGCGATAACCCAATCACGAACCCTCCGGCCTCTTTTGCCCCGATCGCCGCCCAATACGGAGCACCCGTGGTCGCACCCGTAACAAGCACCCCTCCCTGAAGCACCACTTGGCGCCCAATTTCTTTCGTTAACTCAAGCACGTCTTCCCCGCAGTGGTTTGTTTCAGCGGCACCTGAAATCGCAATCTTGTATTTCAGATGCATATGGGGATTTTGTTTGGTAACCATAGTTTGAGAGAATAGGGGTTAGGGGTTAGGGGTTAGAGCGTAGAGAATAGAGAGTAGAGGTATAAACGCAATTGGTCTGAATTATACCACACTTATCTGCTTAAAAATTTCCTCCGGAGTCTGATCGGCATCAATCATTTTGATATGTAATTGATGTGCAATTTCACTGATTTCTTGAGCATACTCCAACGCATTCTGAAGTTGATAATCGGTTTTGCCCATTGGATTGTCGCGACTTTCGTGCCTGAGACGCTTTTTTAATAAATCTGACTCTGCCTTCAGAAAATAGACTGCATCAAAAAGCTTAAGCATTTCGAATGCGTTACCAGACATTCCAAAGAGATAAATTTCCTGCTTACCTTTCAAAAACTCTTTTAAAGCTTTCCGATCCCAAAGGAACTGATGGTTATCGAGAAATTTCTTATCAGCACCACTGGGAATTTTGACTTTATGTCCATGCCCATCATACCAATCAGAAAGTCCTTCAATAAGATCACTATCAACTGCATTAATACCCTGAGTGCGTAAGGCGGCAGAAACATACGTCTTGCCTGCCCCCGACGGACCAATAATTAAAACTTTTCTCAACATTTGTGGCTAATATCTATCCCCTCCTCTCTATTCTCTACGCTCTACGCCCTACAGTTCAAATCGTTCTCCATAAACCGGTGCGACCGCAGGAATCCCGAGGCGATCGCGGATCGTCTGTTGCAGTGCGAGAGCCGCATCCGGCTCCCCTTGAACCACAAACACACGTTCCAAATTATCGCGCATCTCATCAACATACGTGAGAAGCTCGGCCTCATCCGCATGGGCCGAGTATCCGTCAATAACACGCGTCTCGGCCCTCACCGCCACTGGTTCGCCGTAAATATAGACCTCTGGCTTTTTATCGAGGAGTCGACGTCCAAGCGATCCTGCGGCTTGATACCCCGTAACCAAGAGAATTGAATTCGGATCCGGCAAATAGCGTTTTTCGTGATGCAAAATCCTGCCGCCCGACGACATGCCGGAGCCCGCAAGAATCACTTTCGGCGGTGGCACATCATTAATAGCCTTTGATTCCTCAACTGATGCCGTAAACTTAAGATTCTTAAACTGGAAAAGATGTGGGTGCTTTTTTGCAAGCGCTCTTACTTCATCGCGATAATAATCGGTATATCGCGAAAATATCTCGGTGATCTTAATTGCGAGGGGAGAATCCACAAATACCGGAATTGCGGGAACGCGTTTAAATTCCATCATCTCATTGATCTCATAGAGAATCTCCTGGGTTCGCTCGGTCGCAAACACCGGAAGCATAAGCGTCCCCCTTCGAGCAACGACGTCTTCGATTGCGCGCTCAAGCATGAGACCGCGATCTTGAACGTGCTTATGGAGCCGATTGCCATAGGCCGATTCAACAATGAGCACATTCGTCTCTGGGATTGAGACGCGCGGCGGCATTAAGATAGAGGGCATGTTCCCCACATCTCCGCTAAATACAAAAATCTTCCCATTGATATTGAGACGCACAAACGCTGACCCAAGAATGTGACCGGAATGCAGTAACTTAAACGAACATCCACGAGCAAGTTCGATTTCCTTTTCGTATTCAAGTGGCATGAAGTTCCCGAGTACCCCTTGGATATCGGCTCTGTTATAGAGTTCGGTCGGTCCTGGCTTAAAAAACGAGAGTGAATCCTCAAGCAACGGCTCCACTAAATCGCAGGTTGGCGGGGTTGCATACACAACTCCGCGAAACCCCTCGCGAAAGAGCTTCGGCAAACGACCGATATGATCAACATGGCCGTGCGTAAGAATAACCACATCCACATCTTTTGCGGGAAACGCAAAAGGCAAATGATTTCGGACATCACAGTCCTCGCACCCCTGAAACATCCCACAATCAATGAGAATTTTTTTGCCCGCCGCTTCCAATAAATAGCAGGAGCCCGTCACCTCGCGCGCCCCGCCGTAGAATGTGAGCACCACATTGGACATACCCCTACTCTATCATAAAAACCCGCACGGAGCGGGCCTTTACCAAAGACGCATAATGAAAGTCTCTTGCTGGAGTTGATATTGCTATCTCAACCGGTTTGTGGTACTTCTTGTTAACGCAAACTTGCATCGAGGGGGGTGAGGGTATGTCGCTATCGGTACAGGATGTCGAAAGATGGTTCGGGAAACAGCCTGAGATCAACGACCAGAAGAAGGATCAGATCCTGAAGGGCATGCGCCTCGAAGTGGACGCTGAGGGCTTCATCACCTCGGGGGCTGCGACACGAATCATGGGCGAGAAGATGGCGAGTCAGATGTTCGAGGATCTCTTCGATCGCAAGAACTACTAAGCCGGACCTGATGAGGCGGGACCAGTACGAACACTGATCCCGCTATTTTCTTTCTGGTGCGCTCAAGAGGATTTGAACCTCTGACCTCTTCCTTCGGAGGGAAGCGCTCTATCCGGGCTGAGCTATGAGCGCGTAACGATTGCTACAGGCAGATAAATCAAGCGTGTAAGTTAATAAGCTATGTCGAGCTTATCCGCTTATTCTGCTTATCTCGCTTATCAAGCTTCATTTCAACCCAATCTGCAGTTCGTAGAGCTTACGATACACCCCATTGGGAATCTGAATCAACTCCTCGTGGCGACCGCGTTCAACAATGCGCCCCTTGTCGAGCACCAAAATCAAATCAGCCCTCCTGACGGTCGAAAGGCGATGAGCAATAATAAATGTCGTGCGTCCCTGCATCAGTTCTCGGAGGGATTCCTGAATCACGGCTTCTGATTTTGCATCAAGCGCTGACGTCGGTTCATCAAGAATTAAAATCCGAGGATTCCGAAGAATTGCACGGGCAATGGCGATCCTCTGTTTTTGCCCCACCGAAAGCTTAATCCCCCGCTCACCCACCAGTTGATTATACTTTCGTGAGAATGATTGAATGAAATCATCGGCATGCGCTTTCTTCGCGGCCTCAATGACTTCATCGTCTCCAGCGCCAAAACTTCCATAGCGAATATTCTGCTTGATGGTGTCATTAAACAAGAGAAGCTCCTGCGGAACCACGGCAATCTGAGAACGAAGAAATTTTAGATCAAGACGCCTCACCTCATGTCCATCAACAAGTACTTTACCCTTCGACGGACGGTAGTAGCCGGAAATAAGATCAACCAGTGTTGATTTCCCTACTCCTGATGCGCCCACGAGTGCGGCACTCGTACCAGCCGCAACGTTAAAACTGATGTCAGAGAGAACCCCCTTTTCCTTCTTGCCATAGGCGAATGTGACACCCTTAAATTCCACCGCACCGCGAATTTCATTCAGAATGATCGTCTCATCCGGGACATATGCCTCGGGCATGAGTTCAATAATTTTTTCAGCCCGGTCAATCGCCGCAAATCCGTTTTGTACGGTATCCCAATTCCGAGCGAGAATTGCGAACGGCCCAAATGCCATCGCGGCGTATCCATTGAACGCAACGAGTCCGCCTGGCGTAAGAGAACCGGCGCGCACAAGGTAAAACGAATAGACGAAAATCCCAAGCTGGGTGAGGGTTACGATCGCGCGTTGAAAAAAACTCAATTCCTGCCAAATACGCATGTATTCGGTCCAGAGACGGGCGGCTTTCAGTTGGAAGAAACGGTGGAGCTGACGGCGTTCGTGCGCTTCGGCCGTTGCCTGTTTCACCGCATGCGCGTTCATCAAAAGATCGGAGGAATAGCCATAGGCCTTCGAATAGGCCTTATGCATTTTGTACGACAAGGTTGAGAGCCCCGGTGCGGTCCGCACAAGAAGTAACGAATAGATAATAATTGCGGCCAAAAGCACCAGCGCTAACTTCGGCTGGATAAAAAATACGATCCCGAATGCGAGAATAATGGAAAGAAAATCAGGAAGAAGATCAATGAGAACGCGTTGTGAAATTGTCTCAAGATGGCTTGCCCCGCGCTGAATGCGGTTGATAATCTCGCCAACGCGATGGCGCTTATGGAAGGAGAGCGGAAACTGGATAATTTGGCTGAAGGCATTCACAAGATAGCTTGCTTCAACGAGCGCTGATAAGTGTTCTTGTCGGTAGCTTTTCTGCCATTCCGAAAAATCACCGAGGGCACGCACGAGAAACCACATTCCGATAAAAACGAGTGCCGACGGAACGACTCCAAAACGGGGAAGGGTGATAGTTCCGGCCTGAATAAGCGCATCAAAAATCCGCCCGGCAAAAAGCGGGGTGAGAGCATTGGCAAGCGCGGCCACGAGACTGAATACTACGATCGTCCCGAGTTCGCCTCGAAACGGCTTCAGATATTTTATGAATATTGCCGCGCCGCGCTTCAAATCAATTTTTCGAATAGCGTGTGCCATAGCGAGAATCTATTATATCTAGAAACGCAATACTCCGCGAATATCGCGGAGTATTGCTGTATCTGACCTACGAGCCATTCCCGCACTAGATATTGTGGGGATTAGGATTCACCCTTCGAGATTCCATACGTGGAATATTTTTTGAAGGTACTTGCACGCGTATGGAACCTCGAAGGACAGAGGAACGAACTCTTCACCTCCACGCGAATAATGCCGTACTCGAATTTTTTGGCGTGCCGTCGTAACAGAGCAACATTCAACGCAGGATATACCTCGTTTCCGGAAAAATCGTATCTACTAGCATTATTCGTGTGGAGGCGCGTGCCCGTACTAAAAACTTTTGAGTCTATAGTATTAAGCCGTAAAACCTCACGTTTTCAAAGATTAATACAATTATACACTATAGAAAAACTTTGTCAATAGTTTTTCTTATTATAGAGAAATAAGCCCATAAACAAAGCTAAATTTCATCTTAATAAAAAATCAGCGATCGCTGATAAATTGTTAAAATAAAAAACCGACTCCAGCCCGATTCTAGATACTAGGTTCTAAATTCTAGATTCTTAGGTGTGTCTATCGGCCACTTGAGAAGCACCGAATGATTCTGGCTTGATCACGGCATGAAACCCAAACCCTTTCACCATGCCAACTACTTGGTCAATCAAATCACGAGTCGGGCCGTTTTCGCCCACGTCAATGTGCACTTGAATTTTTTCGTCCCATAAAGAATCCTCCCCCAACCGCTCGCGTAATCCAGATTTTATTTCCTGCGCGAGTGTGATTGATTGCAGTGCTTCTTCGGTAATGCGATCGCGGAGCGTATGGAATACTTTTTTCTCCGATACAACCCAGAAATGAACCGCTCCATTCCCGACTCTTCGCACCGTGAGTGCAGTGACAAGCGAGACTGGGCTTCGCGCGGCCGAATCAGATCCAACGATAATCTGATAGATGCGCTCTGGTTCTAGTTTGATATATGCAATAACCTCCTCGAACAAACGCTCGAGTGTAAGCGTTCCTTTTGACCAACTATGAAATGTAACATCGTGACCCATGGGAGTTCTGCTAGGAAAACAGCGTTTGCGGAACGAGTCGTTCCTTTACTTTTTCATTGAGCAACTTCGCGCCAAGAATCCTACTGATCCGAAACATACGAACATCTTCCCGAAGATGATCATAAGCTTCAATCTCATCCCCCTTCACGGTCTGCACCTCGATTTTCCTGGTTTTCCGAAATCCATCACCGGCATTCTCTCGCGAAACATAATCAATTTCTATAACGCGCTTGCCCTCTTTCGCTTTTTCAATCACATCGCGAATTTCAGATTCATCGGGCATGCCCCAAGAAACGGGGACTGATACCGTCTTTGCATCCACGTACGATTCGAACAAGAGATGTCCGTGATCAATGCCGTATTGGTAAAGATCCCTCGTTAATCGCACATCTTGCAAGCAGTACTTCTCGAGACGCTCCCAATCCCCCGCCTTGTACCATTCGATTGCATCAAGTCCATGTCCGAGTTTTGAAGCCCCCAGCGTTCCCTTTGCAAGACTCGCGAGTGATACGCGATGCCCGAGTTTTACCGTAACATCATCGAAAATATCGAGCACGGGCAATTCGCTCAGATTAAAGGGAATATGGGGCTGGAGCACGGGAATATCGAACTTGTTAATAAAAAAACCGATCAGGCGATCAGCATTTTTAAGGAGGGATGCAAGTTCTGCGAATTCATGCTCACGAAATGCTCGAAACTCGTCATTCGCCGAAGACCACACACCCACAACAGAAATGCCGAGTGTCGCAAGGCCGCGCCCCCCGAAGTTCTGCGGTGCAGATTTCGTCTCAAGATCGAGAACAATTTCGTTTCTCACGGGATGTATCGCAAATCGTTACAAATGACCCACAAATCCTACAAATATCGCCGCAAACAGATTTGTACTATGTGCGATACATTTGTATAAATTTGCGGATAGTATTCTTCACGGTAGCAAAATCTCGACTGTTTGTCCAGGAACAATGCCAAGTGCATTCGCCATGCCCGCACCGATTTCAAGCACCCGATCAACATCTTCAGGAGGCATATATCGCCGAAGTTCTTCATCTGTTGTCCCAGAGGGAGGAACTGCGACGCGTTCAGTAATTGCAACCACCCTCGTCCCCCGAATCCATACGATATCAATGGGAAAACGCATATCTTTCATCCAAAAAATATATTGACGCGCATCTGGAAATAAAAAGAGCATCCCCGTATTTTCGAGAAGTCCGGATCGCCCTGAAAGCCCGAGCGTGCGGAGTGCTGGTGTGTCAACAATTTCAGCGATAATTATATCGCCATTCACAACGACTGATGCATGTGGAGTTTGGGGAATCATAGGTTTTCGTACTGCACCCGCAAGACCGAGCAAAACTAAAATAAGCAGTGCTGTTCCGAAAAGAAGTAATTCTCGCCGCCATGTACGTTGCATTGCGATACTAAATCTATAATAAGTCCCTTGTACAAAGTATACCGTTCATTATATTGGGTAACCAAAAACCACTCCAATGTGCACCGGAGTGGTTTTTGCCTTAGAACTTTTTCGGCTGAACAGGATAGAGGTCGGGATCAATGGCGCGCGGGAAACAAACTCGTTCGACTCCATGCGACCACGATTCCGAGACGCCCTTAACCGGGGCTCCATATTCTATTCCCGCGGGAATGGGTTGCCGCACGCCAGTCATTTGGGTTTCACTTGAAGCTGTTTTAAACGTAGCGCAGAGCTCAAAGGCCCGTGTATCCGTTACTCGATACTCGTACGATGCTCCGGTTTCAGGATCAATTGGTGATACAAATCCTGATATAGGATCACGTAGGTCATCGAGCACTTGCGGAATCTTTCCCTTACTTTGCCAATAATTGATAATTTGCCACTGGATCGTTTGTAGATCAGATACTCGTTGCTCGTCAAAGCGGCGGAGCCTCTCCTGGAAGGGTGAACCCACAAGGAAGAAACCACCTATCGTTGCCGCAGCCACAATAAGCACTACAGCCCAGACGAAAAAACGCATCATGGGATCACGTACTGCAATACCCTCGCGGCGGAGACCCCAGAGATAGTAGCCAAAAATGGCCGTCGCAATGAAGAGTACGGCAACAATCTTCAGGAGAAAGCGCACGGTGAGATCCCCCCCGAGAAAATTATAGATCAGCGTGACAAGGTCAATAATGATGACAATCGCGGCAAGAAAAAGCGTGAAATAGAGAAGCCACCGCCGAACGCGAAGTTCGCGTTTTTCAGGGTGCGCCGCTTGATCGCGCCCGAGAAACCACGAGATCCAGATGTAAACCGGAAACACAATAATAAGCGATGCAATGGCCCAGCGAATCGCGGGCGAGATTGAGCCATAGGGAGCATTCAGCGCGTCAGGAAAAAAGTGATCCACATACTGAAAGAGGAGTGCTCCAAAACTCACCGCCGCAATATAGAGCGTGATAATCGCGAGGAGATGAAGGAATACGTCCCGAGGTGAACTTTTTACAGGAGGCATATGAAGTGATTATTCTTACCGAAGCTCGTAGGTAACAGATACGTTGACCATAATTTCGTTTTCTCCCGGAGGAATGCTTGGAGAAGAAACCCCGCCACCTCCTCTGCCGTCAGCTGCCATTATTTCACTTTTATACATAATAGGAGGGTAGTAGCCTCCCTCCGAGAAATTGATAATGGGACCAAGCCGTCGCCCCAAATCTTTCGCGAGTTTTTCGGCCTTGGCTTTCGCATCATCAATGGCTTTTTTTCGCGCATCCGCCTGAAGCTGGTCGGGCTTGTCAATCGTGAAATTAATACCGCCTACTTCATTTGCGCCCGCCCCCACAACTCCGCCGAGAATTTCTCCTGCCTTCTCAAGATCGCGCACGGTAATTTCATAAGATGTTCTCACTTGGTACCCAGTAATGCGCGGTTGATCATTGGTAATGGGGCAGATACCGCTATAGCACGGCTGCGGGTAGCTATACTGCGGATAAATATTGTAGCCAACGGTTTTAATGTCGGACTCCTGAACACCAACACTCTTCAAATACGCGACAAGTACATTTGTTTTCGTTGTATTATCCCCTTGAGCTTCTTTCAAAAATTCTTCTTGCGTCACCACGGCAGCATTGATACGAGCGATGTCGGGTCGCGCCGTCACTTTGCCCTCACCCGATACTGCGATTTCAAGTTTTGTATCGCCGCGCACGACATCCTTTAATTCCTTCCAAGCACCGGCACCGTAGGAAACAATAAGAACAACGACAAAAACATTGGCAAGTGTGATGAGGGGAAAAATCCTGCGACGAAACTTCATTTTCTCCGGATCCCCGAGATCTTGGTAGAAAGACATAGTGGTAAATGGTTAAGGGAGGTAGGGGCAAGAACCGCCCGAATGCTCCCGCTATTAAAATTATGACGCTACAAGTGCTCTTTTCTTACTATATGCCTGGAAGGTCTTTTCGACAAGTTCCTTGATTTTTGCTTCAGCCTCTCCATGAGATAAAAACTGCCGACGAAACTCGGCCTTCTTCCTTCGTAAATGCTTTCGCAGGGAATTCGATAAAATCTTAGTAGACACGAATCCAACCCTACCGAATGTGAAGCCTCTTGTCAATCCGATGGTGTTCGATGCCGATCATCAATCGCCCTGAGAACTCCCTCGGGAATTCCCACGGTTGCAAATCCGTAGGTGGGAAATTCTCCAATAGTAACAGCTGATCGCGGCCAGGCTTTTTTTGTGGGAGCTTGCTGCTCATGAAAATCAGAACCTCCGGTCCGAATGAGATGATAGCGAGATGCAAGTGTGTCCAAACAGCACGTCATTGATTCAGTGAGAGAGGGCCCAAGAGCCTCAATGCCATCAAGGCCGTACTGGATGAGTTCCTTTAAAAAATCCTCAAGTCCTCGACAATCTTCAAGAAATGAGGGGACAGGGGGGTGCGACCACACCGCAATGCCACCTGCCCGCCTCACGAGACCAATCGCATCTCGCGCCGAAATATTTGCATGCTCCACGTAATAGGGGCTTCCGTCCGAAAAAAACTTTTGAAAAAATTCCATTTTCGTACTCACTCCGCCAAGACGCTTTTGATTTTCAGAGCGTTTCAAAATAGCATCAACAATGTGCGGCCGCGCCACCACTGCACCCTTAGCCTCGCTCATGACATTCTCCCAACTCACGACAAAGCCATCAGCCGCAAAACGCCGCACCATTTCTTTGGCTCTCAACTCGCGCGATACAGCAAACTCCCCGGTCGCGACAAGAAGTTCGGGGTTGCCGGGATCGACACCGAGTCCGAGAAGATGAATCTGATTATCCTCAACTGAAAGTTCAATGCCGGGGATAACATCTATTCCCAATTCCCTGCCCGCTTGCAAAGCCTCACGTACCCCCGCAACCGTATCGTGATCGGTAATTGCGATCACGCGGCAGCCATTTTCCTTAGCCATACGAACACATTCTGATGGCGCCTGTTTGCCATCAGATGCGGTGGTTTGAATCTGAAAATCAAAATCGTGTATGTCCATAGCTGAAAGAGAATTATGTAATATGAATCATGAATTGTACAATGCCGAAGCATTATGGATCCCCTAATACTTGATACTTAATTCTGTCGAGAGAGCTCTTCCCGCACAATCGCCGCCTCATCCCATGGTATTTTTCCACCGCGATCCATGAACCAGGGTTGCGCCCCCATGCCGGTAATAATGACCGTGTCCCCGGGTTCGGCGCGCTCAATCGCAGTTCGGATTGCCTTCTTACGGTCCAAAATTACCTCCACTGATGATACGCGCTCGGATGAAATTCCGGCACGAATCTGATTCGCAATCACGGCAGGATCCTCATCATCGGGATCTTCACTGGTAATAATAATTGACTGGCAGTGCCTCTCTGCAATCGCACCAAAAAGAGGCCTCTTCCAGCGATCTCGACCCCCTCCGGCTGATCCGAATACGCAGATGAGCCGAGGGGGTAGAGAGTAGGGGGTAGAGACGGCTCTATTCTCTATTCTCTCCTCTCTATTCTCTTCCAGTGTTCGATACACGCTTTCAAGTGCATCTGGCGTGTGAGCATAATCAACCACGACAGAAAAAGGATCCCGCGATATAAACTCGAGACGACCCCGAACCCCAGGAAATTTTGCGAGGGATTGCGCTATCGCCGTGAGCGATACGCGAAACGACATCGCGCATGTAATAGCCGCAAGAAGATTCATGACATTGAACTCCCCGCCGAGGCGAACACCCAGGAATACTCCTTCCACTTCAATTTGAATATGGTCGAGACCCACACCGAGAACCCGAACCGGCCGTCCGACATGTTCCACTTCGATTTCAGATCGAGAATATCGAGACACACGTCCCCTTGTGGCACTCGCAAAGAGTTCAGCCGAGGGGTCTTCGCGATTGATGATGGCGACCCCATCAAGACCGACCATGCGGAAGAGTTCGAGCTTCGCCTTTCGATATTCTTCAAATCCGCCGTGTGATTCAATGTGTTCTGGCGTGACATTGGTGAGCACGGCTCCTCGAAATGTGGTGAAGCGATGACGATTCTGCCGAATGCCTTCGGAGGTAACTTCAAGTATGACATAACGGCATTTGGCCTCACGGGCACGCGAGAGAAATCGTTGGAGTTCGAAGCGCCCCGGCATGGTCATTTTGAGAAGGTTTGGTTCCTCAACCTCTCGGATCTTAAAACGGAGTGACGAGAGCGAAGCGGTAGGAAACCCCGCAGCTTCAAACATTTCGTGCAAGAGATGCACCACCGTGGTTTTCCCATTGGTTCCCGTAACGCCAATCACGGTGAGATCGCGAGACGGATATCCAAAGTGATATGCCGCAAAAACCGCAAGTAAATAATGATAATAGCGAACAAGCACGCGGTACATTTGATCCGGGAGAACAGCTTTCATAATGGCGCGAATTGACTCCATATGCTCGAGTTTACTTTACCCCGTGAGCGGCAAGATGCCACAAGCGTCTGCCACAGAAGTTGTTCGGGCCTCTCACGGGGGGAAACAGACTGCAATATATATAGTAGGTGCGCTTATGCGGATCCACCACGAATTTTTCTCTGGAGCCGGTAGAGTTGGTAGAGAGGCGATCGAAACACATAATCAAAGGATTGCGGGAACACATGCACAGCCCCTCCGAATCCCATCTTGAAACGCGTAACACCCGGCCAGAGTGTCGCGTCAATACCGCCGAAATCATAGGCCCTGAAATTTCGCTCTCGAAGTGCTTGCAGGATGCGCCAATGAAGGAGGTGTGGCGCCATGACATTTCGGTGTTCCCGAGAAGAAACACCGTGAAGATACGTAGCAACCCCCGAGGGACGATACCAGTTCACGATTGCGGCCGCAACCGGAGCACCCCCGTAATCTGCAACCCAAAGTTCATTCTGAAAATCGTCACCTTGCACTGCGAAGAGTGTCTCATAGTGCTTGAAGGGATGCAGATGAAACCCGTCACGAACTGCGGTCTCCCGAAAAAGAGACCAAAGCCCCTGAAGCGTTTGGACTGCATGAGATTCGGGGACAGTGTGAACGATAACGCCATGCCGCTCTGCCACCCGAATATTGTATCGCGTCTTCGGATGGAACGAAGCCTGGAGTGTATGATCCTCATCTGATGCGATGAGTATAGTCTTCCCGGGTTGGAGGGAACGCCCGGGAACTCGGGATGCGAACGGAAGTTCAAACGCAACCTCTGGATCAGTTTTTAGAAAAAGTGCTCCGGTTGATCGAGCGAAACCATCGATAGAGGATATGGCATCGAGAGCGACTCCATCAACCCGCGGTGCATAGAGATAATGGAAACCAAACGGGAGATCGTGCTTGATGAGCAACACTCCACCGAGGCGCTCGGTTCGTCTCCCCATCCGTTCCTGAATCTCCTGCCACTCCTGCGATTGAAGAAATGAACCCCCACACCACGGCCTTCCGGTCGTGGCATCTCGTGAGTCACTCCGTGTTGTACGACCATTCCTCCACAGGCTCCCGCCCGTGGCTTCCTGGTGTGGGGGTGAATTCATGGATCATGCAGGATTAGTGCCGAGGTGTTTCAGGGCCGCTCTCACTCTTGCACTCGCACCAGAAATTTCTTTCGGGAGGTGTACAAGTGCTTCGCGCGCCTCCGCAGTCGAGTAGCCGAGACTCACGAGGGCGGCAAGCGCATCTGTTTCCTCCTTCAACTCCGGAGCCATCACTCCTGATACGCCCCGTCCCGCCATTTTTTCACGAAGTTCCAAAATAACTTTTTCCGCAGTTTTTCGTCCGATGCCTGACACCTTTGTAAGGTACGATGTGTCGCCCGAGGCAATAGCTTTTTTCAGCGTATCAAGCGGGGCAACCCCCATGATGCCAAGTCCTGATCTCGGACCAATGCCGGAAATCTGAATCAATAACTCGAAGAATTCAAGTTCGGCATGATGCAAAAATCCGTAAAGTTCCGCCGTATCCTCCCTCTGATAGAAATGAGTCCAGAGCTTGAAAAGTTGGCCTTTTTCTGGTATTTTTCGTAGTGTTTCCGGACCCACGAACACGCGGTAGGAAAGACCGCTTGCAGTTTTCATGACAAGGTAGCGCTCTCCCTTAAATTCAGTCGTACCCTCAACGGCAATGATCATCGTAGGTCCATCTTACCGCTCGAAACCGAATTAAAAAAGCTGACGACATGCCATTCAAACTTTCCAGTACATATTCGCCAAAAGGCGACCAACCACAGGCAATTGAGAAACTCGCCGCGAATTTTGCAAAGGGCACTGAATTCCAAACCCTCCTCGGTGTCACGGGCTCAGGAAAAACTTTCACCATGGCAAACGTCATCGAACGAATTCAAAAGCCGACCCTCGTCATTTCACATAACAAAACGCTCGCGGCCCAGCTCTACCAAGAATTCAAAGAATTTTTTCCAGAAAATGCAGTCCATTATTTCGTTTCCTACTACGACTACTACCAGCCCGAGGCCTATGTTCCGAGGACCGACACCTACATCGAAAAAGACGCCAAGGTAAACGAGCTCATTGATTCACTGAGACATGCCTCAACCGCAAGTTTGCTCACGCGCAATGATGTCATAATCGTAGCCTCAGTCTCCTGCATCTACGGCATCGGAGACCCAGAGGAATACGAAAAAATTGCGATTGACCTTAAGCCCGGCGTACCTCTCTCGCTTCGCGAACTCACGAAGCGCTTGGTACTCCTCCAATACATCCGCAACAACTTTGATCCCCGCATGGGAAATTTTCGCGTCCGCGAAAATACGATCGAAGTGTTTCTTCCGTCCGGAGATGAAAAACTTCTCATCACAGTTGGAAAAAAAGGCGTCGAGTCTCTCGCAACTCAAAGAATTTCAGCCGACACGAGCCGTCGTCCACCATCCCCTAAAACATCAAATCAAAAAGATTTGGTGTTCGGGCGATCGGGCAAAGCCCGATTTAGCCCTATCCCCTCGTTTAAATTGTTTCCGGCAAAGCACTTTGTAACCCCGCGAACAAAACTAAAACTTGCGATCGCAAATATTAAACAGGAACTGAAAGAACAAATTGAAAAATTCAAAAAGGAAGGAAAGCCGCTTGAGGCCGAACGCATTGAACAAAGAACGAACTTTGATATGGAAATGCTCGAGCATGCAGGATATGCGAGTGGAATCGAGAACTACTCGCGACACCTCTCCTTCCGGCCTCCGGGGTCTCCACCTTTTACGTTGATTGATTATTACCGCCACCGCTTCAAGGACGATTTCCTTACGATTATTGATGAATCTCACGTATCCATCCCCCAGCTTCGAGGCATGTATCAGGGGGATCGCGTCAGGAAAGAAACGCTCGTCGAGTACGGATTCCGCTTGCCCTCGGCCATTGATAATCGCCCTCTCAAGTTCGATGAATTCAACGAGAAGGTGAGGAGAATCCTCTTCGCATCAGCTACACCCTCACCATACGAACTGCTGAAATCCAAACCGAACATAGTCGAACAGCTCGTTCGCCCGACGGGCGTGCTTGACCCAATCGTTGAAGTCCGACCCACCAATCACCAGGTAAAAGATGTCATTGCTGAAGTAAAAAAACGTGTAGCAAAAGGAGAGCGATCGCTCGTCATGGCCCTCACCAAACGCCTGGCTGAAGATATTGCCGAGTATCTGAAAGATGCCGGTATCAAGGCCGAGTATCTCCACTCTGAAATAAAAACACTGGATCGCCCCGAACTCCTCACCAAACTCCGCACCGGAGAACATGACGTTCTCGTCGGCATCAATCTTCTTCGGGAAGGATTGGATATTCCCGAGGTATCGTTCATTGCGATTCTCGATGCCGATAAAGAGGGATTCCTCAGAAACGAAACAACGCTCCTCCAGATTATGGGACGTGCGGCACGTCACACCGATGGCGCCGTCATCCTCTATGCTGATACGGTGACTGAGTCAATGCGAAGGGCAATGGATGAAACCCGAAGGCGTAGGAAAATCCAGGAAGCATACAATCGCGAACACGGTATTACCCCACAAAAAATCGAAAAGGAAATCCGGAAATCCATCCTCGAAGGACTTTCATCCAAGAACGACGAAGTGTTTCTCCCCGCAGGGCCAACGCGCGAAATGATTCTTTCGCTCGAACGCGAAATGAAACGAGCCGCTCGTGCCATGGACTTCGAGTTAGCAGCAAGAATACGGAATAGCATTCAAAAATATCGAAAATGAACATGGAGCTCCGCCCGCATCCGCGATCGGATCAAGAAATACCGCACATAGGGCATCGGGATTGACCTTCTACGCTATCCGCTATACGCTTGCCTATACTTATTATGAAAGTCCAATCGTGATCCGCTTCACTAAGCACGCCGAAGAAAAATTCCTGATCCTGAAACGACACAGAGTTATCGTTTCTCGAGAAGACATCATCGCGGCCGTATTGCACCCTGACCTGATTGATCATTCCCGAGCACCACTAAAAATCGCTCAAAGTGGTCTTGACAAATCACGAGTTCTCCGAGTAGTATATAGGGACGTAGGCGAAACAAAAGTCATCATCACGTTTTATCCAGGCTGGAGGAACCAATATGAAAAAAAATAGAAAAGCCAAAATGAGTTACGAGCCGGAAGCTGATATTCTTCGCATTGAAGCCGGGCGAGAACCCATTGACTACGCTTCGGAAATAGGTAATGTTATTGTGCATTTCAGCCGAAAAGACAAACCGGTCTATTTTGAAATTCTCGAAGCATCAAAGTTTCTTAAAAAAGCAACGACGCTTCTCCGCCCTACCCGCTATACGCTAGTCCCTAGTGCCTAAGTCCTAGTACCTACACTCATGCCCATAACAAAATCAGCAAAAAAAGCGCTCCGGCAGTCACGACGCCGACACATCCGAAACCTCAAACGTAAAGATGCCTATCGATCGGTGTTGAAAGACATCGAAAAACTGATTGCGGAAAAGAAGCCTGCGGAGGCAGAAAAGCTAATACCCAAGGCCTATCAGGCTCTTGATAAAGCGGCAAAGACCGGCGTTATGAAAAAGAACGCCGCGGCTCGAAAGAAATCACGCCTGATGAAATCGATTAAGAAGTCAAAATCCTCTGTCTAGGCTAGCCCGACGCCGCGTCGCCCCAGGGCTAGCCCGGCGGGACGCCCAAGGGCAGAGGATTTTGATGTAAGTACAAGTTTAACGAGCGGATAAGGAGGAGGAAGCTTCCCGGTTTTGAGAGATACGTCAGCAAGAACTAAATCCTCATACGCTCGGGCAAGAGACGTGGGGGTGAGGGTTCGCGCAAGTTCGCTATATTTTTTTACCACAAACGGATGGAGAGTCTTCGTCGCACTTTTTAATTTCCCCGATCTCATCCCCCACCACACAGTCGCAAGACTGCGAAACGAACCTGCCAAAGTAGCAAGGATGACAACCGGTTCGTGGCCGTCTTGAAGCAAATGTGATAATGGACGAAATGCGCTTCTGGGGCGCGCTAAAAAAGCATCAGTGAATGCAAAAATATTTGCCTCACCTTCGAGAACCGTATCAAGCTTTGAGCCGAATGCGACTTTATCCAATTCATTTGAAATTGCCCAAAGATCCCCACGAGAACGCGCGAGGAGAATCCCCTGCTCTTCGTGAGTGAGGCGAATCTTACGCTCATGCGCTTCAGCGGCAATCCAGCGATCAAGCGCACTTGCCGCAAGCATTTTGAATTCCTGAGTTTTGGTTGCGTGCTTCTCGATTTTTTTCGAGAGCGCATCGCCGCGATCAATGATCGCCTCCCATATGATCACCGTGATATCCCGAGCCTTGGCCCAAGACCCCAATTTATTTTCTACATACTCCTTCTCACGTGCTCCCGTCTCCGACAGCCGCTCAATACAAAAAAGTTCCTTTTGATGAAAGAGCGATGCGGTGCGCCCAACGGCAAACACCATCTCGGGATGTTCTTCCACATCAAAGCGGGTGATCGCCAAACCCGCGCCGGTTTTCTTTTCGAATTCGGCTACGATTTCATTCAGCCGACGACGGCTGCGATAACTATCAGGCCCGTGGAGAAAATAGAGCATTGTTTAATCCACTAGTGGAGCGCTAACGATATACTTCATCATGTGTACCGATATCGATAAAATAAATTGCACCGGAGCTCAACACAAACACAATACGATACTCATATGAGATACTCGCCCCAAAACAACCCTTCAACACTCCTCCAAGTTTATGTGGCTTTACATTTGCTGGGTGGCGCTCCCCCGCCAAAACAGTCATCACCCGATGAACTGTGGGAGTTAGTTCCGGATGACGTTTCAAAAAAATTTCCAAGCGCCTGTCGAATCTCGGGGTTGTAAACACCTGCCTCATTTCAGATTCAATTTCTTGAAAAGCGCGTTCACTGATTTATGCTTTCGAACTTTGCCGACACGATATTCGAGCAGACTTAAATACGCCTCAAGCTCATCGCTCTTGCGCAAAGCTCGCCGCGCAAAAACGGCGCTTTCAGAGGCAATTTTTTCAATTTTCCGCAGTTCCACAGTAGACATAAAATAACATTACCAAAACGATTTGAGAAAAACAAATCGCCGCATGTGTAAGATACGATGAATGAACCGATGAAAAGTACAGTTTCCAATCCCGGTTTTCTTATTGTCCACCCAAGGTTGCAATATTATCGAGGTTGAACCTCCATAATATTGAGGTATTGAGGTTCAACCTCCATAAATTGATAATACTCCTCCTCACTGGAGGCATGCCATAAACTCTGAATATTAGTCCAAAAAAACTCCAGATCATCGCTCCCCCCACATGTCGCTTTTCTGAAAAACAGTACTCCAGGACTTTCCCAAGGTATCTTTGAGAATAGCGAAGATTATTAGTCAACGCGTTCCCACCACTATTTTCGATACACGGAATGGTCTCCTACGTTTACGAAAAGTATAAAACCCTTTCCAAATATAAAAATCACGCGTATTTTATGCGTAACTAAGAAACTCCATTCCGGCCTGCCTTTCAATTTATGCGTTCTCAACCTCGGGTCAAAAGTATTTACACGAAAGATTGCTTCTCTAGCGCGGAACTCATCTTGTATATCTCGCGGGAGTTTTTCAAATGACCTCAGAAATTTTGGCGAGTAGGCAATTTTCATTTCCTGCGGCGGCTCTTGAATTTCTCCAATGCCGCATCAACTGATTTTGCCTCAACAGTTCTCCCTTTTTTATGATCCAAAAGCGCTCCCCGCGCCAAGGCACTGATATATTTGTAATCATAGGGGTAGGCGCGCTCTGCCTTGGCGATTTCTTCAGCGATCCGAAGATACGCAGAAGAATACTGCTTCAAACGTTCGTATTCTTTTCTAGAGAGAGTGATGGTGGACATATTTCCATTATAACAACAAAGGGGGATGGAAAGGCAATACTACAAATTCGTGCTTGCCTGCCGCGCAGAAAAAGCCAAGTTTTATTCTATCGGGGTTGCTGTAATCGTTGAAGTCTCTTCTAAAAGGGGACTGGTTCCGCGACAATTTCAGAGAGCCGCCTGCGATATGTATCTAGTCCGTGGAGAAAATACAGCATATCTTTCCCTTATATTGAACCTCGCTCGAATCATTGTCCACCCAAGGTTGCAATATTATCGAGGTTCAACCTCCATAATATTAGTCATGGAAGTAATTTTTAACCGCGAACTCATACTGCTCCATAAATAATTCTTTAAAATAACTGACATTATTTTGCTCAAAAAAGAGCAGAACCGCTTTTTTATATTCCGCTTCATCAGCACTTCTATAAGAAAGGAGGCAATTGCCGCCAACTAAAAGAATGGCGTTGCTTAGAATCCGCGCCGTTCTTTTATTGCCGTCTTCAAACGGCTGGATGTACGCGATCATAATGGAGGCAATAGTGGATTTGGCAAAAACATTTTTTTCCTTATTTATCAGTTCGCACGTTTTTGCCAAGACTTCTTTTATTTGCCACTCATTATTCAACGGCTTGTATTTCGTGCCGGTGACGCCGACAATCGACCTTCTTATATTTTTAGGGATGTTCAGGTCTTTGGTGATAATCGAGTGAATGCGTTCAATTTTATTTACGGAAAGAGTTTTAAATTCTTCCTGATTTTTAAAAATAAAATCAAGGGCTTTTTTATGGTCGAGAATCATAACTGCCTCTTCTCTTTTATGGCCTGCGGCTTCTTTGCTCTCTTTTATCAGGGCTTCGGTTTCCAGAAGAGTATAGGTGTTTCCCTCTATGCGAGAGGACTTCCAGCTGAATTCAATAATCAACCGCTCCATTTCTTTTTTCCTTATAGTTTCGGAAAGGCGGCTCACGTTGTTTAGGTATTCCCTATTTAAATTTTCAAGCCAAATCTTTTCTTCAACGGTGAAGATATTGTGTAAAAAAGAAAAGATTTGAAAATTAAATCTTTCTTTCGCGATTCTTTTATCGGCTTCAATTTTAAAATAATTCTCAATATCTATTTTTCTGACAAGATTGTAATGTTCGGAAAGGCGGTAAAGAACGGCCCGCCCCTTACCTTCTCTTTTAATAAAGCCGAGTTTTATGAGTTTTTCAAGGTCGCGGTTGATGGTGATTTTTGATATTTTTTCGATGTTTTTCGTGACTTCTTCCGTTATTCGCGAAATGGGGAAACCGGCGCTACCCTCTAGAAGTGAAGCGATAAAATCCTGTCTTTTGCTGGTTTTTTTAAATCGTATCATTTTTATATCAGAATCGTATCATATTTGATGTGATTTAACAATATCACTCTAATTCCGGCGCGGGAGCGGGCTCTGGAGTTGGTTCAGGTGTTGGTGCTGGCTCGAGTGCAGGCGTAGATTCTGGCTCTAGTACCGGAGTCGGCTCCGGAATGACGGGAGCAGGTTCTAGTTGAACTGCGGTTGTATCAACAGGCATGATGACTGGCGACTCCGAAGGTGTAGCGGTCGACGACGGTGTGGTGGTACCAGTGGGCGAAGTGGGCAAAGACGAATCTGCTGAAGCGGGGGCGCTCGAAGTTGCCGAGACGGGAGCAGAAACTGGTTCGCTCGCGGGTGCGGAAGAACCGCCGCCGGAAATCGGCACCGCAACCGCAGAGCTACCGAACGGCAACTCCGAACATTTGCCCGGCAGTGTTACCGTAGCGCCGTTGGTAACCCGGATACAGAACGGCTGGCCTGTGGCCGTGTCATAGGTGGTGAAACCCTTGCGCGACTCCACAGAGTTCGCAACCAGATTGCCGCTCTCATCAATGTTCCAACTCCCATTTGCCGAAACCATCGCGCGAACATTCGTGATGTCCTTGCCGTCCATATCTAATCCCGCGACCCCGCCGATCTTCACGCGGCCTGTTGCCGGATCCACCGACCACACATCACCCATGCCGAGTGCTTGCCCTGAATCAGATTGAAGGGCCAAGTCCCTCGCGCCTTCATCGAGTTTCGCGTACCCGAGGTTCACGAAGAATTGAATGGTGGAGGTGCCGGTAGAGGAATCAAAGGGTTCGAGCGCATAGCCGATGCTTTGCTCTCCGGGAGAGGACTTTTTGGCAATACCCGGTTCGGTCGAAAGGGTCAGGTGGTCTCCGATCTTGATGTCTCCTCCTTCCAAATTGACTTTAACCGGAATGCGTCCGGACAGGGCAACCGCAACCTGATGCTCTTGTTTGAACTGGGCGCCGTTGAATCCTCCGAGCAAGACTGCGGGTTTTTCGGAGACGACACCGAGAATTGTTTCAGTGGAGGTGGCCGCTCGTTTGACGAATACTCCCCGCTCCGGATCAAGCGCAACGATTTCAGCGGGAACGAGCGTCGAATCTTTTGTCGGATAGTTTTCCGCGATGTCGTAGACGGTCATAGCGGTGGTGGCGGCATAGACCGTGCCTTCGGTGTTGTTGTCGGTGTTACAGTTGGCATCCGAACCCACACAGAGGCCTCCGCCGGTGATTTGCGCGCGCGCCTCGGGAACCGACGTCCCGATGCCGACGTTGCCGCTCATTGAATAGACTCCCGTGGTCCGGTCATTCAACTCCTGCACACTCTTAACTAGTAATGGTGTCAAACGACCGTATTCCACACCCCACGGATTGCTTATATCCCCACCCACCGAAACTGCTTCGGGATAAACAGAGTACAGTTCCTGAGCAATGAATCCTTGTTTCTGCACTTTTCCCGGATCAGCGATAAAATTGAAATCACGCACCTGAATTTGGTTGAGAGTATCGAGACCTAATGCTGTAGCTTGAATATTTTCCTTGAGCCGTTGGTCTGAAGTAGTGTTATATGCAACAGCGTTGTTATTTGCTGCAATCGTGCCTACCTCTGTGCCATTCGCATCAGTCGTTGCACTAACACGAAAAGTAGCAAAACGCGCGGCTCCGCTGGTTCCACTAGCCCCCATAAGGACAGTAAGAACAGTCGTATTACTATTGTTTTCGGTGTGAAGATTTACGAGTCGCGTGTTACCGACAGGGTTAGATAAGTCACTGCTAGCAACCAACAAACCCCCCGGACTCACCGTCCCGATGCCGACGTTGCCGGTATCGCCATCTACAATAAAGGCATTACTAATCGCCCTTGTGTCTATTGTAAAATCTGGCTTGCCACCACCCGATCCCTTCCAGTAGGTTCTACCAAGAAGAGCACCACCACTTCCTTGAAATAAACTCATTTCTCCCCAAACTTCATTATCATTCATCGCACCTGAACCACTAAACATAATTCCAACATTACCAGTGGCTCCGGTGCCAGCAATACTAAGCAATCTACTCGGACTCGTCGTCCCGATGCCGACGTTGCCGGAAGCCGTTACCACCAATTTTGTTGCCGTAGAAGAGCCAACCACAAAATACGGAGGAGTATTTGCCCCGACCGCGTTCACGGAATTCGGATTCACTGAAAGCAACCCCCATGGACTCGTCGTCCCGATGCCGACGTTGCCGCTACCAAGGACACTAAATCGCGTGCCACCGACGAGCGTATATGAAGCAGAATTATTAGTTGCAGTCCATGCATCTGTTGCTAGTGCTGAATTAGATGTAATTTCGGTAATTGTGCGCGTCTCCCCGGCCACCGTAATAGTGTCACCAACCTTGAATGTATCGAGAAACAGTGTTTGACCAGTTCCGAGAACAGCGACAGTTCCAGCACCAGTGTTAACTAGTCCCGGACCAGCGGTTGGCTGTGTTATTTGAAAAGTCGCAGATGGGGTCGGGGTTCCGATTCCAACTTTATTTTTAGTTAGTACTAATACATTGGAGTATGTGGTATCGACATTTTTAATATCGAAGTTGTACGAAAGCACTCCACTTTCGACAATCGCATTGCGCAAGAGAAGGTTGTACTGATCTGGCGCAGTACCAGAAAATTGCAACAGATTTCCTGCATACGCCGCATTGTCAATATGCAATTTTGCCCCTGGCGTCGTCGTCCCGATGCCGACGTTGCCTGAAGCATTTATGACGAATGGAGACGAGTCATTCGCCACGTCATTAACAGCAAAAGACAGACCAGAACCGATATTTTCCACACCCAATACAGCAAAAGGTGTCGTAGACCCGATGCCGACGTTGCCGTTATAGAGTGCTGTCAGGATAGGGCTGGTCCCAGTAGCATTTTGGATTGAAAAAATGGGTATATTCTGATTTAAAGAAGTAGTTGCGTTAAGCGAAAGGACACCATTAACACCAACACCATTCAAGAAATGGCTATTACCAGCAACGGTGAGGTTTCCTACACTCGTAATATCCCCAGCCGTAATCGTGCCGCCTATGCTCCCATTCGTGCCACCTCCGCTCGCAAGAGTTGTCGAGGCGAGTCCAACAAGATTAAGACTTGATGCAAAAAATGTTTGTGATGCGGATGAAACAAATACTGTGGCTTCTGGAACAGAGGAATCGGTGGCAGTACCGCCAATCACATATATATAACCGTTAGCAACTACTTCAGCAAAGTCCGAACGAGCAAACGGTAAAGCATTTGCATTCGTAGACCACGTCCCCGTGGAGCCATCGCTATTAAGCTTGGCGTAGTAGACTGTAGATAGATCTTGACTGCTACTATTTACTCCGCCCATCACATAGACATAACCGTTTGCGACCACTGAAGAAGCGCTACCGGCCATGACAGCCTGAGGTAAAGCATTTGCATTCGTAGACCACGTCCCCGTGGAGCCATCGCTATTAAGCTTGGCGTAGTAGACTGTAGATAGAGCGCTTGAGTCAATAAGTGTGGTTCTCCCACCAATCACATAGACATAGCCGTTTGCAACTACTGAGGTTGCGTAATCTAGGGCTTGGGGTAAAGCATTTGCATTCGTAGACCACGTCCCCGTGGAGCCATCGCTATTAAGCTTGGCGTAGTAGACTGCGGATGTGAAATTATATCCTCCAAATGTATAGATATAGCCGTTTGCCACAACCATAGTAAAACGGGTTAGATTCTGGGGTAAGACATACGTATTCGTAGACCACGGCCCCGTGGAGCCATCGCTATTAAGCTTGGCGTAGTAAAGAGAAGAATTGTTACTAGAAGATATAGCGTAAAGGTAGCCATTCGCTACAGCAACATCATACGAATAATTCGCGACAGGTAGATTGTTTGCATTCGTAGACCACGTCCCCGTGGAGCCATCGCTATTAAGCTTGGCGTAGTAGACTGTAGATAGACCACCGCCATTATACCCACCGATTACATAGACATAACCGTTTGCTACAACCGCACCAGGTGCATATAGACCTTGTGGCAATGCGGTCGTGGTGCTCCAAGTACCGAGAGAGCCATCGCTTCCCGCATTGAATGCAGAGGTCTTAGCTGCAACTGTGAAATTATATAATGGACTCGCCGTCCCGATGCCGACGTTGCCGTACTTTCCATTCTGGTTACTCACCACAAATTGAGTCGCGGTTGAAGAGCCGACCGCGAACATCGCCGTGCCGGTAATTCCATTTGGGTTTACCGAAAGGAGGCCCCATGGTGTCGTCGTCCCGATGCCGACGTTGCCGGAAGCGTCAACATAGACCCTCGGTGCTGCCGCTCCTCCAGTGTAAATCCCCAAACTCGAAGTTGCCGAGATTGACGGAGTAAGAAGGCCGCCCATTGAAGTCGTGGTTCCCATGATAAGAGCAGGACCGTGGACGGAGAGCATGGCACCGGGAGTAGTTGTTCCAATTCCAACTCGTTCTGAACCTGCGGTGTTGTCAAATACAAAGAGATTAGCCCCTCCAAAGGCAGTAGCATTATTGTACTGAATTTGTTTATCTGAACCTCCCGGCGTTCCTCCGCCTCCCGAAGGACACCCTTTACAACCTCCTCGAATATCCAAACCATCTACCTGAAGGTTTCCTTTAATTCTAAGACCACCTAAAGCAGTCCCTCCGCCATCTATCGTTGAAGTACCTTCTCCGCTTGCGAGGAAGCGCCCGCTCAAAACAGTTCCGTAAAGTGGAGATGGAGTTGATGTGCCAACAAAGAACGCGCCAGTGGAAAGAGAACCTGCAAATGTGGAGGTGCCAAGTCCATTCACGTTCAAGAGGTTTGAGATTGAGAACGAGGTTGAAGATGCGATGGGGAATGAATTGATGTATGACGTCGAGGTTGCACGAAAGCCAGTTGCGGTAACGATGTTTTCAAACAGGCCCTCACCCGTAATGCCGAGCCTCGCACCAGGAGTGGTTGAGCCAATGCCAATGTTGCCACCTTCCAGAATCGTCATCCGAACAAAATCTTCGGTTGCAAGTTGTAGCACCCCGA